>SMVB01109346.1_pt1 | contig 20492 bp, 18 predicted proteins | sample 2456461 | NCBI WGS metagenome assembly SMVB01 (sample SAMN11095934, study PRJNA526329) | marine sediment metagenome | biome: Marine sediment; feature: Surficial sediment; material: Deep marine sediment; isolation source: Hadal surficial sediment | place: Pacific Ocean | collected 2014-05 | depth...
AATCTCGGGCTCAATGCTACCTATACGTATACCGATGCCACGCAGCCCGGTGCCGCCGGAATCGACCGGACCGAGATTCGCCGCCCCCGTCACATGGCGGCGGCCAACCTGAACTACCGTTTCGCAGCGGCCCGCGCAAACGTGAATCTGAACCTGTCGTATACGGGCGACCAGGAGGACGATGACTTTTCGTCCTTTCCTGCCACGCGCGTTACGCTGGACTCATACACGCTCGTCAACGTGGCCGCTGAATATATGGCCACTGAAACACTCACGATTACCGCACGGGTCGATAATCTCTTCGACGAAGATTATGAGAACGTGTTCGGTTTCGCATCGCCCGGAATCGGTGCTCATGTTGGCGTTCAGATGAGATTTTCACGATGAACGGCTTCGCCAGGCAAATGCCCGGTGTGCTGATCAGCATGGACGCCGCACAAGTGACTTGAGAATATCAACGTTCGCGGATCTGACCGCCAGCCCGGTATAATCAACACATGGGCAACCGGCTCTCGAAAATCTACACGCGTACTGGCGACGATGGGTCGACCGGTCTCGGTGACGGCAGTCGCGTGGCGAAGGACGACCTGCGCGTCGAAGCCTACGGCACGGTCGACGAACTCAACAGCCTGCTCGGGCTCCTGCTTGCGTCCGAGGAGGAACTGTCGACCGACATCGAAGATTGCCTGGTGCGCATCCAGCATCAGCTGTTCGACCTTGGCGGCGAGCTTTGCATCCCGGGTACGACGGCAATCACCGCAGAAGCCGTACAGGGTCTCGAGAGCACGCTCGATGCGTTCAATGCGGATCTCCCGCCGTTAAAAGATTTTGTGCTGCCCGGGGGGATACACGAGGCGGCGGTCTGCCACGTCGCGCGCGCCGTCTGCCGGCGTGCCGAGCGCCGCGTATGCACGCTGGCCCGGGAAGAGAACATCAACGACAACGCATTGAAGTTCCTGAACCGCCTGTCCGACCTCTTGTTCGTGCTGGCCAGGACGCTGAACCGCCAGGCCGGTGAAGACGAGCCGCTCTGGGGTCACCGGCAATAGCGGGGTAACCCTTGTACCGGTGTAAAGTACGTTAACCGGCACCCTGAGCCCGTTTGCGCCGCGCCTCATCCAGATGCAAACAAAGCTGCTCGATACCGTCGAGGATACGGACGCTCGACCGGTGCATGTGGTCCGCATCGATGACAAACAGGTTGCCGTCGCGAACGGCCGGCATATTCGGCCACTCGGCCCACAGCAGAAACGGGTCGTCGGCCATGGCCCGGGTCACGGGCAGGCGACCGGCAATGATCACCTCGGGCTTCGCAAAGATGACAGCTTCCAGCGAGACGGCCGGACTCAAGCCCTCGACGTCGGCGAACACGTTACGCCCGCCACACACCTCGAGTGCCCGGGTGATGACATGTCGCCCCGATATCGTGAACAGCGGGTGAGCCGAGATCTGATAAAAAATATCGACGGTTGACTTGCCACGATATCGATCGCGCAGTTCGGCCAGACGCCGGGCATAGGCATCGGCGGCACGATCCGCCGCGACGGAGGTCCCCGCCAGCTCGCCGATGATGCGTAGCTGTATGCCGATGTCCTCCAGCGTGGCCGGCTCCAGCGCGACCACGCGGTAACCCAGCTCGCGCAGTCGGTCCTGAACGGCCCTCGGATTGCCGGACTCCCACGCCAGGATCAGGTCCGGCGCAAGCTCGGCGAGGCGTTCGAAATCGAGGCGGAATGAATCACCGACCTTCGGGAGGCGGCGGGCCGCGGCCGGGTAATCGCTGTACTCGACCACAGCGACCAGCCGATCGCCGGCACCCGCCGTATAGACCAGTTCGGTCAGGCCGGGCGCAAGTGAGACGATGCGCTGCGCCGGGCCGGGTGGCGCCGGGCTGTTGCCCGGGTCATGCGATCGCCCGCAGCCGGAGAGCAGCAGCGTGGTGACCAGCAGCAAGCCGCAGCCGGGTGCCCACCCCGCCATTCAACTCAGCCAGTCGGTCAGGGTCAGAATCGCGATGACCGGACACCAGATCCACCACAGGGTACGCCTGACCAGGCCCATCGCCTCGGCGACTCGCACGGCTGCGACCGGCTCGTCGCCGCTGTCATCATCCAGGTTGGACTGATGTACCGCGGCGGCACTGCCGACGCAATCCAGCAAATCGTTGGTCACGACGAAGAACTCAGCGCGTGGTGCGCTGAAGTTGCCACGCCATGCCGAAATGGCGCTGTCGAAACTGCCGGCCAGCGCATAACCGATTATCAGCAGCCGCGCGGGCAGCCATGCCAGCAGCCCATGCAGACTGCGCACCGCCCAGATCATCGCGGCGTTGTGCGTCTCGCCCTCCGCGCGCATGTACTGGAATGCAAGCCGCCGCCGCAACAAGTCCAGCACCCGGAACATCCAGGCGCCGGTCGGGCCGAGCACGACGAACCAGAACACGACAGCGAATATCCGGTTATTCGCCTGGATGTACACCGCCCGCTGCACACACCGAATATGCGTCTCCGGATCCTCGTCCGGGTCACCCTCCCACATCTCGCGCGTCACCTGGCGCACTTCGTCGTGGTCTCCCTTGAGTACGGCAGCGCAATAATCATCGGCCTCGATCTGCAAATCGCGCGGCCCGAGTGAGAACAGCAGGACGAATACGGCCAGCGCGAAATACGGGATCTGATACAGAGCCCCGCTCAGCATCACGGAAGCCAGCCCGACCGGCAGGACGATCGCCGCAGTCAACGCGGCCACGCGGAGCACCGCCCCGGTCGGCGACACGCCGGCAAGCGAGTCGGTCAGCCAGTCGAACACCGGGTCCAGCCAGCGGAACTCGCGCAAGTGAAACAGGTGGGTTAGCAGCCGCTCGACGCCGAGCCCTAGCAGCAATGCGACGAAATTCATACGGCTGCCTCGCCTGTCAGTTCCGCGCGGAACTGCCGCCAGTCGAAAGCCGGGCCGGGATCGGTCTTGCGCTCCGGCGCCACGTCGCTGTGCCCGACAACCGGCGTAGCGACCAACGATGGAAATGCACGCTGCAACGCACGGACGACGGCACACAGGGCCGTGTACTGGCGGCTTTCATAAGCGAGCGTGTCGGTGCCTTCGAGTTCGATGCCGATCGAGTAATCATTGCAGCACTCGCGATCCCGATAACACGACTCCCCGGCGTGCCAGGCGCGCTTGTGCAGCGATACAAACTGGACGACGTCGCCGTTGCGCTCGATGAGCAAATGGCTCGAAACCTTCAGGCTCGCAATTTCCTGGAAATACGGGTGGGCGGACGGGTCGAGCTGGTTGGTGAAAAACTGGTCGATCCACCGACCGCCGAATTCGCCGGGGGGCAAAGATATGCCATGCAGGATGATCAACTCCGGCCCGCAGCCCGATGGCCGCTCGTCGCAATTCGGCGACGGCACCTGACGGGCACCATCGATAAATCCGGTTTCTCGATCGATTCGTATCATGCTCTGGTTGCACCCGGTGTCGACCGGCCAAAAGCCCGGCCGCGAGGCCGCTCCGACCCACCTCCGAACGATAACCGAAATGTATCCCGGCGGCACGTAATTCTATAATGTTCGAATGGAACCCCGAATCTTCTGCACCGGACCTCTATCGGCGGACACCGAGGTCACCCTGACCGGAGATTCCGCCACTCACATCAGCAAAGTCTTGCGCCTGCGCGCGGGGGACGAACTGATCCTGTTCAACGATTCCGGCCTCGATCACCCCGCGCGAATCGCCTCGCTCGATCGTCAGCGCGTGAGAGTTCGGGTCGGGAAAGGCTATGACCCCGGCACCGAGTCGCCGCTGCATGTCACCCTCATCCAGGGTATTTGCAAGAGTCAGCGCATGGATATGCTGATTCAGAAATCAACCGAACTCGGCGTCAATGTCATTCGACCGATGATCTGCGCACGGAGTGTCGTGCGCCTGGGCGACGCTCAGGCGAGAAAGAAAACGGAACATTGGCGACAAGTGGCCATCAGTGCTTGCGAACAAAGCGGTCGCTCGCGCATCCCCACGATCGCCCTGCCAGGCCGGCTCGACGACCTGGCATCAGCTCGGAATGAGCATACGACCACCCGCCTGCTGCTGGATTCACGCGCCGACACCTCGCTCGGCGCGGCGTTGGGTGATTCGGCATCGGTCGTGCTGCTGATCGGCCCGGAAGGCGGCCTGACCGATGCGGAACGATCGCTTGCGCTGACCGCGGGATTTCAGCCGGTCAAGCTGGGCCCGCGGGTACTGCGTACGGAAACCGCGCCGCTGACGGCGCTGAGTATCGTGCAATATCTGGCGGGGGATCTGGGGTGAAATGAGGCGCCAGGCGCCTCTTCACGCCGCCTCCGCCATGCGCTCCGCGATCAGTTCTTCGAGACGCTCAAGGTCAGGAATTAACGGGTACTCGTTGATCATGCGTATCTGGCAGATGATCGGGCCGTTATCCGGCCACGCATTCTCGTCGTGAACTTCCATGACCTCGCGATTAACGCGTACGAGTTGCGGAAACCCCTCCGTCAGCAGCCCGAATGCCCCGCCTTCGATCACGTCTGACAGGCAACTGAAAATCGCCAGCCGGGTTCGGCCACCGGGTTCGGCAGGCTCCAGGCCGCACAAGTCTTCCATGCGCACGACCGGAATGCGCTGATCGCTCCACTGAACGTAGCCACGAAACCAGTCCGGGCCGCTGCGCGCCTGCTCCGCCGGCGAATATCGAATGACCTCCGAGATGCAGGATCTCGGCACGATCAGGCGGCCCTGGTGCAGGGGAACCAGCAAGCTGTATAACTCTTCGACCTGTGATTGCATGACGCCCTGGAGGTCTCAGGTCAGTCCTGGTTCAGCAAGTGATTGACTGCTGCCATCAACTTGCTTTCCTGATAGGGCTTGCCGAGGTAATCATTGACCCCGAGTTCGATCGCTCGCGCCTTGTGTTTGTCACTGACGCGTGACGTGATCATGATGATCGGCAGGCTGGCGATCTCCGGATCGTTGCGCACATGGCTCGCGAACTCGTAGCCATCCATCCGCGGCATCTCGACATCGAGCAAAATAATATCGGGCGTGTGCTCGCGCAACACTCCGATCGCTTCGATGCCGTCCTTGGCCGTGATGACGCGCATGCCATGACGCTCAAGCAGGCGCTGAGTGACGCGGCGCATCGTGATCGAATCGTCGACGACCAGCGCGAGAGCCGTTTCCGGCACAGGTTCGGCCTGAATCTCGCCCGGCTCGATCGGCTTTGGCGCAGCCCGAACGAGCGAATTGATATCGAGGATCACGACGATGCGTCCGTCGCCGAGTATCGTCGCGCCGGATATCCCCTGAATTGCCGCCAGTTGCCCCCCGACCGGCTTGACGACAATCTCGCGGCTGTCGAGCATTTCGTCGGCGACCAGTGCAGTCAGATACTGGCCCGAACGGGCAAGGATAATCGACACACGCGCCTCGTCCTCAGCCAGGTGCGCGGGCCCGAGACCGAGATATTGGCCAAGATGCCGGAACTGGTATTCGCGACCGCCATATTCGATGACCGGCGCCTCGGCGGCAAGTTTCGCGGCGAACTCGTTCCGCGAGATCCGGATGATGCCCTCGATGGTCGGCAACGGCAGGGCAAAGAGTTCGTGTGCGACGCGCACGATCAGCGCCTGGGTGACGGCAAGCGTGAACGGCAGACGCACCGAAAAGGTCGACCCTTCGCCCGGCTGCGTGTCGAGGTGCAGAGTACCGTCCAGCTTTGTGATCTCACTGACAACGACATCCATGCCGACGCCGCGGCCGGCCGCATGGCTCAGTCGATCCGCCGTCGAGAAACCTGGCTTGAGTACGAATTGAAGAATTTCGTCACTCGACAAGTCGACATCCGGCTCGGCCATACCCAGCTCGATGGCTTTGCGCAGAATTTCGTCCGCGTGCATTCCGCGCCCGTCATCTGCGACCTCGATAACGATCTGTGCGCCCTCGCGACGCAACGTGATCGTGATACGCCCGACCGCCGGCTTGCCGGCCGCCTCGCGTTCGTCAGGCGACTCGATGCCGTGAATGATGGCGTTACGGATCATATGTTCGAGCGGCGGCAGCATCTTCTCGAGCACCTGCCGGTCGATCTCGCCACCCCCGTGCAATAAAAGCTCGGCCTGCTTGCCGTGCTCAGCGGTGATCTGCCGCACCAATCGGGCCAGGCGTGCGCCCTGCTGCTGAAACCCGACCATGCGGGTGCGCATCAGCCCTTCCTGCAGTTCGGCCGCTGTGCGGGCCTGCTGGACGAGCAGCGCCTCCGTATCACTCGCCTGATTTTGCAGCAGATCCTTGAGACTGCTGACATCGTTGGCCGTCTCTGCCAGGGAACGGGATAGTTGCTGAATTTTCGAATACCGCTCGAGCGTCAACGGATCGACATTATCGTCACCTGAATCGAGATGATGCCGGTAGATAATCTGCGCCTCGGTCGCCATTTCAAGATTGCGCAGCTGATCGCGCAGACGTACGACCGTTTGCCCGAGTTCGACCAGATTGAACTGAATCTGGCCCATCTGCTGACTCAGACGCGAGTGGAAGATGCTGACCTCACCCGCATTGTTCAGCAGATTCTCCAGCAATTCCGGATCGACACGCGCGAAGTCGCGGCGTTCCGGCACCCGCATTTCCGGCACTTGCTGGACCAGTTCCGCAAGATCGCCGATCTCCGGTATGGCCGGCGCCTCCAGTTCGCGTGCGAGTTCGCCGAGCTGCTCGCTGGCGGGCAGCAACGAGGACTCCTCTTTCTCAGCTTCGGCTTCGGCTTCGGTCTCAGCCTCTTCCTCCGCCGCTTCCTCGGCTATGGCCTGGCCTTCCTCGTCGACGGCATCCATCTCGTCGACTGGTGTCTGCAGTTCAGTCTCATCGTCGTCCGACACGAGGTCGAGTTCATCGGCACTCAGCAGCTCGTCGCCCGCACTCTCGGTGGCCGGCACTTCGGTATCGAGAGCAGGGTCAGAAGACCGAACCGCAGGCGTATCCGCCAGTGCAGCGTACAAGCGTGCCACCAGCGCCGGCGGCGTTGCCTCAATCTGGCCGAGCACCAGTTGGTCTCGCATGTGGTGTAATTCATCGATCGTCGCGCGCAGGACATCGAATCGCTCGGCGTTCTGTTCGAGCTGACCGGAGTCGATCCGGACAAGCAAGGTCTCGAGATCGTGACTGAGATCCCCCATTGCCAGCAAACCGGTAAGACGAGCTCCGCCCTTCAGGGTGTGCAGATAACGCTGCAGTTCTGCCAGCGCCGGCCCGCCAAGTTCGTTGTCGGTAGCCTGCTCCAGTTGCGCATCGATGCCTTCGAGAATCTCGGCGGCCTCCTCGGAGAAAATTACCGCGATCTCCGGGTCGAAATCCGGCTCGGTCGCCGGCGCCTCAGTGACAATCGTTTTAGGCGGGATCGTCTCGTCCGCCTTCACTGCTGCGAGCGCAATCTGTGCCTTGAGGTCCGCATCGATCGACCCGAGCCGGGCACAAAGCTCAGTCGTATCCGGCAACGCACCATCGCCCTGCTGCAGGCAGTCGATGATCAATGCGATCACCTTCACCGTATCCGCGCACGCCGTGACCGCCGACTCGTCGATCGGCTGTTCGTAATCATACGCGCGCCGGATCATCTGGTTCAGCGGCCCGGTAACCGCTGCCGCCGCGACCGCGTTGGCCATCGTGACGCTGCCGTGGAGCGTATGGCACGCGCGGTGCAAATCCTCATCGACCATGAACGGCGCTACGCTATCCGTCGTCGTCGCAATAAACGCAGTGATAGCGTCGAGATGCGTACCCGTCTCTTTCGACAGGATGTCGAGCAAAACCGGATCGATCGCCGGCGGCAAATCTGTGGCCTCGGGTTCCTGACCGGATCGCACGACCGTTTCGGCCTGCCCCTCACCCATCGTCCCGGGGTCAATCGTCCCGAAGTCGGTCATTCCAGGATCGATCACCCCGGTATCGATCACCCCGGGGTCGATGACCTCAACGTCGATGCCGAGCATGGCCGCAAACGTTGCATCTGCATCGCGCTCTTCCTGGTCCGCTTCAGCCGGGCCCTTCGCCAACTCGCCCGCTGACCGCATGATCGCCTCGAGGTCGGTTTCCGGCGCCGTACCCGCCTCGAATTGCTCCAGCAGCTCAGGCAATGCTTCGGCTGCCTGGCGTACACAATCGACAATCGACGGCGTACGTTTCAGCGTGCCGTTAATCAACCGGTTCAGCAGGTCTTCGACCGCCCAGCAAAACTCGCCGATTACCTCGGCCCCAACCATGCGCCCGCTGCCCTTCAGCGTGTGGAACGAGCGACGAATCTGATTCAGCAACTTATGCTGACTCTCGTCATCCTGCCAGACCGGAAAATGTTTGCGGATCGAATGAACTTCCTCGCCCGCTTCCTCGATGAAAAGCTCGATCAGCTCCGGATCGACGCGTTCCTTCTCGCCCGATGTGCCTGCCGACAAATCGGGTATGACCTGCGTCTGAGCCGCGAGCAAGGTCGCAGTATAGTCCGGCATCTGCATCGTCGTCGTCAGACTCGAGACCTCGTCATCCCTGATTTTCGGTAGCGCAGAAATATCAGTCTCGCGCAGCGCCTTCAGACACTTCCTGGCATTATCGAGCATATAGACTGGCTCTTTGCGCCCGCTCTGCAAGGTCTCCATGTAGTACTCGAGACTGACGATCGCATCAGCCAACAGGTCAAGTTGCTGGGAACTGACGCCGGTGTATCCATGCTGAATCAGCTCACCGATCAGGCTGCCGATCTCCTCGACAACCGACACGACCTCCTCTTTCTCGAGAATCATCAGGCCGGCCATGATGCCACTGAGCTGCCGCGGCACCGTGTCGAGCAGTGCCGCCTCACCCGGCCGGTCGAGCACCTGCGCGACCGCGTCCTTGACGCGCGCGAGGTTTATCACGCATTCGCGCATCACCGCCTGCGCAACCTGGTTAAATTCAGCGTCGATCGGTTCATCTGCTGCACCGACCGGTGCAGCCCAGTCCGGGCGAATCAGATCGAACAGTTTCTCGTCGAGATGATTCTCGACATGCAGCAAGGCGGCGGCCATATCGAGCAAAACCTCTTCTGAAACCGGCTGGCCGGAATCGATAATCTCCTGCAAATCGCGGCGCTTGAGCTGAATCGTCTCGCGCAGATCACCGAGGCCGAGTACGCCCATCGTGTCGCCGATTTTCTTGAGCAACTCGATCTGGGGTGTCAGCTCCTCGACATGCTGCATTCCCGTACGCAGGTAGATATCCAGCACGTCTTTGACGCGCGCCAGGTCCTCGCGAATCGCCTGCGCGACGGTCGTCATGAGCTTCGCACTTGGCGCCGCGAGGCCCTCCCGGGCGATCTCAACCTGGTCGTCACCCGGTATGAGGTCGGACAAATTGAACGCCGCCCGAATCGCACCGCCCCGCTGGCCGGTCTTTGTCGACCGCGCAATGTAATACAGCAGGTTATTAACGAGACCCGTCGGTGAATTCTCGGCATACTTGTCTTCACCGAGCAGCGGCAGTCGCTTCATCTCCCGATCGACCTGACCCATGAGCCGTTTCAGCGCCACGCTGGTCTCGAGGCCCCCTTCGAGTAACGCCTCGATGACCCCGCCGACCACCCACCACAGTTGATGGGCTTCCCCGGTCACTGCTGCATTCTCGAGGCGTTCCGCAACCTCCGCAATTTTTTGGAGGTTGCTATCCGTGTTGTCGCCACGAATCCATCCGAGCAATGCGAGTTGGAAGCGTGGTCGCGCACTTTTGCATAGCTCCACGATATTCTCGCCGCTGGCTACGCGCGTCTCGAGCTCGCGACGCTGGCCATCGGCAGAGCCGATGTTCAGCAACAGCAACGTGCTTTCCGACAGCAATGGCCGGCCGCGCGCGGCGCGCAGGTCATTCAGCAGCGGCAACAACACGAGCGGAATATCGCGCCCACCATTGATGATCAGATCGACGTAGGCGGGCAGCTGGATCGCCGCCCGGCTCAGTGCCTCGAGCGCCTCATCGGAACGCGAGTCGTCCGCGCTCAACTTGCTCAGGTGGTGGCAGGTGCCTTCCATTTCCTCGGCCAGGAGGCTAGCGCCATAAGTTTCGGTCAAGCGCAGCGCACCGTTCGCGGCATGCAACAGCTTGACGCAACGTTCGATCGACCGTGGACTGGCCCCGCCGTCGGCATACTGTTCGAGCGTAGTACGGACGTCATCGAACGTCACCAGCAACTCTTCGCCAACCAGCTGCAGTGATTCAGAAACGAGTTCTTGCATTATTCAGGTTGCCGCGACGGACTTTGCCCCGCTCAGGCTGTCTTCTGGTCAGCAAACGAAATTTCATCCTGTCCTTCTTCGTCCAAAGAATCCCCGATCAGGACGTCGACGTCCCGCCCCACCATCTCGTCCACGCGTTCATCGGCATCCGCCTCCGCATCGGGTAACCGGAATCCCGATACGGACTCTCTCAATTGCGCCGCAAGCTCCACCAGCTCTCGAATCGACCCGGTGGTTGCGCTCGTGCTTGCCTCGGTCTGCACATTGATCTCCTGCAGGCGATCCATGTTGCGGGTCACCATTGCCGCGGCTCTGGACTGCTCCCGGGACGAGCCGGAAATGTTCTGTACGAGCGATGCGATCTGATTGGAAACCTGCTCTATCTCCTCGAGCGCGGCGCCGGCGTTTTCGGCCAGCAATGCACCGCCGACCACATCGGTGGTGCTGCGCTCCATCGAGACGACAGCCTCGTTCGTATCGCTCTGAATCGTGCGTACCAGCACCTCGATCTGCTTCGTCGCGTTTGCGCTGCGCTCAGCGAGTCGCTGCACTTCGTCAGCGACTACCGCAAAACCGCGGCCGGCCTCACCCGCCATCGACGCCTGAATCGATGCATTCAGCGCCAGAATATTCGTCTGGTCGGCGATATCGGTGATCAACTCGACGATGTTGCCGATTTCCTGTGAACTCTCGCCGAGGCGCTTTATGCGCTTCGAGGTCTCCTGGATCGTCTCGCGAATCGTATTCATGCCCTCGATCGTCCGACGCACGGCATCGCCACCTTTGTGCGCAACGTCGACCGAGTGCCGGGCAACATCCGACGAACGCTCGGCATCGCCGGAAACCTCTTCGATCGATGCGGCCATGCCCATGATGGCTTCCGACGCGGCTTCGATCTGTTTCGACTGCGCGTCACTCGCCTCGGCCAATTGCTGCGCGGTTATGTCCGTCTGCCTGGCTGCCGCGTCGACCTTGATCGCGCTGTCGTTCAAGGTGATGACCAGTTCCCGCAGCGCCTCGATCGCGTAGTTGATGGAATCGGCAATCGCGCCGGTAATGTCTTCGGTGACCGTCGCGGTGATCGTCAGGTCTCCGTCAGCGAGACTGCCGAGTTCATCGAGCAAACGCATGATCGCCTTCTGGTTACGCTCGGTCTGCTCTGCCTGCAACTCCGTCGCCCTGCGAAGGTCGCGGGCCCGGTGATTGAGCCAACCGATGACCAGAAATAGCAACGCCGCTACGCCGATCAGCCCCGCCAGGATATTGCGCTGCATTGCACGCGCGCCGTCCTCAGCAGCATCCGGCTGCCGCGGAGGACTCAGCTCGGCCGCCAGCGTACTGAGCTGACTGCGCATAAAACTTGCCACTACGAACTGGTCGGATACGACCAGCACGTTACGGGCCACAGCACTGAGCAATGTGGCCGAACGTTGCAGATCGGCCAGGGCGTTGACAGCCTCCTCGCCACTGACCGCACGCAAACCGAGGACCGGGTCGCCGGCCTCGAAGCCACGAAGAATCTGGGATACAGCCATTTCCGCATCGAGCAGGCGCTGACTGATCAGCGCCGCATCACCGACCCCGGCGATGAGCATCCGGGTATCACGATCGAGGCCGTCTGCCAAGATGCGCAAGCGCCCGAGTTGGGCTGCAACAATCGGCTGATTCTGCAGCATTGCTGCCTGTTCGAGGACGTTCGCTCGATCCTGAACGTCAGGCAGCAGGCTGGTCAGTTCCGCGCCGGTGGCCACCAGCGTGCCACGCGCATCGCGCCCGGCCAGGATCGACTCAATGCTGATTGCAAGGCTGCGGAACGCCCGCGACTGTTCAGCCGTCAGGCCGCGCTGTTCCGCGGCGGCGAGCCCCTGTTCCGCATCGATGAGTTGAACATAGGCCTGATCAGAACCCGTGGTCAGGGCTGCACTGGCCGCACGGATGGTCATCTGTGCGTGCAACAAAGTCGCAACCGTCGCGTTGCCCGATGCACCGTTGCCGGCATCGCCGGGGCCGCGCAACAGCAATACGGTCGCGCCAAGCAAAAGAAGCACGCCCATACCGACGAGGGCCGGCATGTGCCGCGCGCTACTGGCCTTGTTTGTCATCTGTCGTTCCTACCTTATGCCTGTGCGCCGATCGATTGTTCCGTGTTCGCGGCGCCTCCACTCTAATGCGTCGCCGGCTCAGCCGCGTGCTGAAATTCGTCGCTGGCCTCCAGCCGTTGCATGCTGAAGATCAGCCAATTCTCGATACCGCGCTCGTAAACTCCCTCAAGGTATCGTTCGCAACGAATGATGGTCCGCGATATCTCCGTCGTACGTTCCGTGTCCAGAAACCGCCGGAATCCGTAAACCTCGTCGACGATGAGTCCGATCGGCATCTCGATGCCATGCAGCACGAGCACGCGCGCCTCGCGGTCGCCGCTGTTCGCACCGGCGCCGAGAAACGCCTTCAAATCGACGATCGGCAGCAGGTGGCCGCGCACATTCGCCAGCCCCTTGATCCATGCCCGCGCGCCGGGCACGCGCGTAATGAACGCGGGCACCATCAGCACTTCGCGAATGGAATCCCGGGCGACGATGAACTGCTCGTCCCCGAGTCGGAACCCGATACCGACCCATTCCTCCACATTGACATCGATGCCGGTCGCGCCGGCCAGAGCCGTCTTGCTGCGCCGCTCAATCTCCCTGAGCAAGTCGAAGGGGTGATCCTTGAGCGATCGCAGAGCGATTGCCTGCGCATCGCGCATCAGGTCAGGTTGGCCCGCACTGCGGCCACCAGCTCTTCGTCAGCGAAGGGCTTGGTCAGGTATTCGACAGCGCCCTGGCGCAGGCCCCATACCTTGTCGGTTTCCTGATCCTTGGTCGTCACGATGACGACCGGAATCGAAGCCGTGGCCGGATCTTTGGATAACTCACGGGTTGCCTTGAAACCGTCCATGCCGGGCATCACGACATCCATCAAAATGACGTCGGGGTGCCTGGACTGGGCGATATTGATTGCCTCTACGCCATCGCTGGCAACCACGGTTTCAAACCCGTGCGTCTCAAGCATGGTCGAGATAACATGCTGTTCCGTAGGTGAATCGTCAACAATTAACACGAGCGCCATGGCTCACCCCCGTGTGGTTTAGCTGGAGACCTGGCTGGCAATTGCCCCCAGAAGCTCGTCTTTGGTGAAAGGTTTGGTTAAATAAAATTCGGAGCCGACAATGCGGCCCCGCGCACGGTCGAACAGACCGTCCTTGCTGGACAGCATGATGACCGGTGTATCCCTGAAGGTCTTGTTGTGCTTGATCAATGAGCAGGTCTGATAGCCGTCGAGACGGGGCATCATGATGTCCACGAAAATAACATCGGGGTGATGATCGGCGATTTTCGCCAAGGCATCGAAGCCGTCGATGGCAGTATAAACCGTGCAGCCTTCTTTCGTCAGCAACGTCTCGGCGGTGCGCCGAATCGTCTTGCTGTCGTCGATGACCAGAATCTTCAGCCCGCTCAGATCCGGAGCAGCGTGAGAATCTACCGGTACCTCAGTCAATTCAGCCATCTTGCCCCTTTTACCATAACGCCCCGGGTTCATCCATGCAGGCATCGTCGAGTACTCATGAACGACGGTGCGGCCTGAGACCCGCCTGCAGCACCTGATTGCGCACCAGACAAAGTCATCCCACCCGCTGACTTCGCGCACCAACAGATTGCACGCTTTGAGGATAATACCCGCCTATAGGTGATATTTCAGCAGCTCTGGGACAGAATTGAGACCTGCTTCCGCCGGAGACAAAAATGCCACGTTTGCGCCTCGGGGTCGTGATGGACCCAATCGGTGAAATAACACCCGCCAAGGACAGTACTCTGGCGATGCTGCTGGAGGCCCAGGCCCGGGGGCATGAAATCTGGTATTTCCGGCAGGGCGATTTGCGACTGACCGACGGCGAGTCATTTGGCGCCGCTCGCTCGCTGCAGGTCGCCGATGACGCGGAACGCTGGTTCGAACTGGGCACCGCGACCGATATGGCGCTCGCTGATCTCGACGTGATTCTGATGCGCAAGGATCCGCCGTTCGACACCGAATACATCTATACCACGTATATTCTGGAACGGGCGGAACTGCGCGGCGTACTGATCATCAACCGCCCGGCCAGCCTCCGGGACATGAACGAGAAAGTCTTCACCGCCTGGTTCCCGCAATGCGCGCCGACGACCGTGGTCACCCGATCGATGACGGAAATGCGCGAGTTCCTGAACCAGCATGAAAGAATTGTCGTCAAGCCGCTCGACGGCATGGGTGGCCGGTCGATATTCGTTGTTGATATTGCTGACAAAAACGCCAATGTCATTTTCGAAACCTTAACCGACTACGAATCGCGTTTCGCGATCGCACAGAAATTCATCCCGGAAATCTCGGCTGGCGACAAACGCATCCTGCTGGTCGGTGGCGAACCGGCAGGCTACGCGCTCGCGCGCGTGCCCGCAGCCAACGACTACCGCGGCAACCTGGTTGCGGGCGCCCAGCCCGAGGTTCGGGAACTGACCGAGCGCGACCGCTGGATCTGCGCCGAGGTCGGCCCGGTACTCAGGGAACGCGGTGTCCTGTTTGCCGGCCTCGATGTCATCGGGGATTACCTGACCGAAATCAACGTCACCAGCCCGACCGGGATTCGCGAGCTACGCAGACTCGCACACATCGACGTCGCCGCCGACCTGCTGGACCTGATCGAGACCACCGTTCAAGCAGCCACAACTGCTGCCTGACACGGGCTGCCATGCGGGTATCGCGGCTGAAGCCGTTCCCACACAGGCGCTGCTGCCTGACGCTGTGTGCCCTGCTCGCCCGACGCACGATCGGGCTGCTGTTGTCGGGCGCGCTGATCATTACCCTGGCCGGCTGCGCTGGCGAGACCCCCCCGCACCGGGAAACGTTTCCGGCGCTCGGCACGCTGGTTACGATCGAGATCTACGGCGCCCAGGCTCAACCGGCGACGGCGGCCATAGGCGCAGTCGAGGACTATCTTCAGCGCATCGGCCGCGACTGGTATGCCTGGGGCGACGGCGAACTCGGGCGGATCAACGCGGCGCTGGCCCGTGGAGAATCGGCTGTGGTATCCGCCGAACTCGGGGCGTTGATCCAACGCAGCCTCATATTGCAAAGCCGCAGCGACGGCTATTTCGATCCAAGCGTCGGTCTGCTGGTCGAACTGTGGGGCTTTGATCGCGCCGGCCGGAACGATGAACCGCCGACCGAAGCCCGGCTGGAGCAATGGCTCGCCAGCCGGTCGTTGCGCCGGCAGCTGACCGTCGCAGACGGCACCATCCGCGCACCGACGCCACTCAAACTCGACCTGGGCGGCATTGCAAAAGGCACCGCCCTGGCGGGCGCAACCCGCATCCTGCACGACCACGGCATAGACCATGCGCTCATCGATTTAGGCGGAGACCTGCAAGTGACCGGGATGCGTGGCGAGCGGCGCTGGCAAATCGGTATTCGCGATCCTCGCTCGCCCAAGGTGCTGACCACGGTTGAGCTTGAACCGGGCGAGGCCATCGTGACCTCGGGCGACTATGAGCGTTACTTCGAGCATGCCGGCACGCGCTACCACCATCTGCTCGACCCCCGGAGCGGGCGGCCAGTCACGCACACGACCGGCGTCAGCGTCATCAGTTTCGACCCCGAGCTGGCCGATGCCGCCGCCACAGCCCTGATGGCGGCGGGTCCGGACCGCTTCGAGGCACTGGCGGCACGCCTGGGAGTGAAGCTTGCGCTGCTGGTCACGAACCGCGGCGAGTTGCTCGCTACCGACGCGATGCGGGCGCGGCTCGCCGCCCTGGGCAAACCGGAGCGCCCGGTCCCGGTCGATCATGCGGCACAACATCCGCGCCAGGTTCCGTAAGGCCTCGGTTTTGTGAACCAATACAATGCATCCGGACGCGGGCGCGTATAATGAACGCTGATCAGGGTTTTGATCGTCAGAGTACACCCGTACGGGCATCAAAGGATGCGACCACCAAGGCACCAGGCCAAATCCGGAATTGCAGATCCACGCCTGCTGATGCCGTGGTCCGAGGCGGCAGCCCATGACCGCCTGTCCTCGACCCTGTTTCTCGCCGCCCTCCTGCACGGCGTGATTCTGCTCGGGGTGACGTTCACGAGCGACGGGGCGCCGCCGCCACAAAGCCTGTCTTTCGAAGTTGTCCTGATCACGAATAGTGATGAAGATCTTGCCACGCCGGTCGACACCGAAATGCTGGCCCAGCAGAACATGGCCGGTGCCGGCAACACCGACGAGCCCTTGCAGCTCAAGACAGCATTGAGTCAGACGCTGACAACCGGCGTCCTCGGGCCGGAACAGACTGGCATCGAGCAACCCCGGCAACTGAATCGGTCGGCAATCGAAGAGCGCCCGACCATCGTTGCCAGATCGATCAGCAGCGCGCTGGAAGTTCCTGATTACACCATCGACCAGCAACACAGCGCCGAATTACAGCAACAGTTCCTGACCGGCGAAGCGAGAAATATCGAGGTCATCAACAAACCCGAGCTGGAAACACTGATTTCCGATCCGGAACGTCGCGAACTCATCATCAGCCCGAACACGCGCGAGGCCAGAATCGCCGCGTACCTCAGCAAGTGGAAGCACCAGATCGAACGGGTGGGAACCCTGAACTATCCGCACATCGCACGCAGCCAGGGCCTGACGCGATACCCCACCCTCGAGGTCGCAATCGAAGCCAGCGGTGAGCTGCACGAAGTGATCGTGCGCAATTCGTCGGGCGTTCGCAGTCTCGACCAAGCGGCGATGAACATCGTCAATATCTCTGCGCCGTTCGAGCCATTCCCGGAATTCCTGCGTGCGGAGTACGACATTCTGCGATTTGCCTACGAGTGGCGCTTCAGCGATGGTTATGCTGCGCGCACGACCAAGACGATCGAGGGCCTGTAATATGGCGGTGAAGATAACGGACGCAACCTACCTGACCGGCCAATTGCTGATCGCCATGCCGGCGATGGCCGACCCGAATTTCCATCGCACGGTCACCTATATCTGCGAACACAGCGAACATGGTGCGCTCGGCCTCATCATCAATCGTCCCCTCGACATCGATCTCGGCGAGGTATTCCAGCAATTGTCGATGACCGCGCACGATCCGGAACTTGCCAGTCGGCCGATCCTGCGTGGCGGGCCGGTACAGATGGACCGGGGCTTCGTTATTCACGGCTCCGAGCATACCTGGGAAACGACGGCCAACATCGCAGACTCGATCCAGGTCACAACCTCGCAGGACATCCTGACGGCCATGGCGGCCGGTGACGGTCCGACGCAGGCGATGGTCGCGCTGGGCTACGCGGGCTGGGGTGCCGGGCAGCTCGAATACGAGATCACGGAAAACGCGTGGCTCAGCGCCCCGGCGACACGCCAAATCCTGTTCGACACGCCGTTCGAGGATCGTTGGGCAGACGCCGCGGCACTGCTCGGTATCGACCTGGCCACCCTGAGCACGGATGCCGGTCACGCCTGACGACCCGGACACGCCACACATTACTGCGAGCAACAACAAAAAGAATGCGGCGCTGGCCTTCGATTACGGCGAACAGCGGATCGGTGTTGCCGTGGCCAACCGCACCGCCGGTAGTGCCCGGGCGTTGAAAACCCTGCCGAATCGTGACCCCGCTGCGCTCGACCGCAACCTGCGGGAATTGATCGAAGAGTGGGAACCCGACACGATCGTCATCGGCATACCCTATAATATGGACGGCAGCGACTCCGGCATGACCGCCCGGGCAATCGAGTTTGCGGCCCGACTCGGCGAGATTCACGGGCTGCCGATCGACCAGGTGGATGAACGGCTGACTTCGTCGGAAGCCCGTATGATACTGGGCGAGCAACGCAGGTCCGGTCAGCGGCGCAAGCGCGTGCGCCGGGAAGACATCGACAGCCTCGCTGCCCAACTCATCGCCGAAAGCTGGCTGCGTCTGGGATAATGTTCGGGGTATGCTGCCCCGGCGCGGATGCGCGAGCGTCGAAAATGAATAACTGATGGACCATAAACCACTCGAACCCGCACAGATGGCCGAAGACGGTCACCTGCACCACCTGCTGAAGCTCGCTGGCCTCGAGCCGAAAGTCCTTCTGGATATCCTCGACCAGGCCGAAACCTACCTGCGGCCACCGGGCTCGGCGCCGGCGCGCGACGACTGCCTCGCGGGCCGGACGATCGCCAACCTGTTCTTCGAGGCCAGCACCCGCACGCGCGCATCCTTTGAACTGGCCGCCAAGCGCATGAGCGCGGACGTACTGAATCTGGACGTCAACACATCATCGCGCATCAAGGGCGAGAGCATCCTCGATACGATATACACGCTGCAGGCAATGCAGGCGGACATCTTCGTCATCCGCGATGCCTCAGCCGGCATCCCGGCGCTGATCGCCGCCAAGGTCGAGCCGCACATCAGCGTACTGAACGCCGGCGAAGCCGACGTCTCACACCCGACGCAAGGCTTGCTGGACCTGCTGACGATTCGGCAGCACAAGGGCGGGTTCGACGGCCTGACCGTCACCATCATCGGCGACATCGCCCACTCGCGTGTTGCACGCTCTCTGATCGAGGGCTTGAGTATCCTCGGCAACAGCGAGGTGCGGCTGGCTGCGCCCCCCGGGATGGAGCCGGATCCGGACCACTACCCGGGCGCGACGATCACCAGTGACATCGACGGCGCGATCGAAGGCACGGACGTGATTGTCACGCTGCGTATTCAGCGCGAGCGCATCCGAGAAAAATCCAGCCTGATGACGAATCCCGAATACCTGAAGCAATACGGGCTGACCGAAGCGCGGCTCGAGCGGGCCAGAGCCGACGCCATTGTCATGCACCCCGGCCCGATGAACCGCGATGTCGAAATCGCCGGCGCCGTAGCCGACGGGCCGCAGAGCGTCATCACCCGGCAGGTCACGAACGGCCTCGCCGTCCGCATGGCGATACTGGCAACCCTCGCGGGCAATCGAAATCTCGCTTGACCGGCTCGAATCGAAACACGATCTGCGTCGAAGACGCCAGGGTGCTGAAGCACACCACCGGTCCTGACGAGCAGTATGTTTTGCGCCTGCATGCACCGCGGTGCGCGGCACGGGCAATTCCGGGCAGCTTCGTACATATTCGCTGTGCCGCCGATCTGCCGATGCGCCGACCGCTGTCAATCATGCGGGCACGGGCAACGGAAGGCTGGATCGAAGTGCTGTACAAAACCGTCGGTCAGGGTCTGCGACGCCTGTCCACGATACAACCAGGCGACCGGCTCAGCATAGTCGGACCGATCGGCAATGGATTCAGCGTGGATGACGCACGGTCGATACCGGTTCTGATCGGTGGAGGCGTCGGCATCCCGCCTCTGGTGTTTCTCGCCGAGCACCTGGCCGCGAATTGTCCTGACCATCGGCCGGTTGCGTTCTTCGGCTCGGAGATCCCTTTCCCGTTCGAACTTTGCGATCACGCTCTCGCGCTCGAGGGCGTCCCGATGACGGCAAGCCTGGCGCTCAGTGACCTGAACGCAATCGGCATCCCGTCACGGCTGGCAACGACGGCAGGCTTCGAGGGGTGTTACGCCGGCTACGTCACACAGCTGGCCGGCGAGTGGCTGAGTTCACTGCCCGCCGGGCAGCTGACCCGGGTGATGCTGTATGCCTGCGGGCCGGAACCGATGCTGGCGGCCGTTGCCATGCTGGCGGCACAATTCGCCGTGCCTTCGCAACTGTGCCTGGAGGAATTCATGGCCTGCGGAGTAGGCGGGTGCGCCGGCTGCGCGGTCGAGGTGCAGACCCCGGACGGGCCGGCGATGAAGCGTGTGTGCGTGGATGGGCCGGTGTTTGCGGGCGACACGGTGTATCCGGCTGCGGGCTGATACGGGGCGGACGGGCGGTCATTTGCTGCGCGGTTTTCTGACTCCGCGGGAGACTTTCTGCCATTTCGGGGGAGGGGAAGCTTTCTGACTCTTTGGGAGGCCGCCCGCCATTTCGGCAGTTTCTGCTTTCTGACTCTTGAGGAGGCTGCCCGCCTCTCCGGCGGCGAATAATTCGCAAACCGGCGCGTAAAGGAAATTGGTGTCAGACGCGAAACACCTACCCGAACACCTTAGCCGAAGTGAATCTGCGCCTCGAGATTAGCCCGTGAATCGGCGTTCGCCAGGGCCTCATCCATCGTCACCTTGCCGTCGTGGTACAGCTTCAGCAGT
>SMVB01028616.1_pt1 | contig 20483 bp, 23 predicted proteins | sample 2456461 | NCBI WGS metagenome assembly SMVB01 (sample SAMN11095934, study PRJNA526329) | marine sediment metagenome | biome: Marine sediment; feature: Surficial sediment; material: Deep marine sediment; isolation source: Hadal surficial sediment | place: Pacific Ocean | collected 2014-05 | depth...
CCTCGACGAGCGCTGGGGAACCGTCGACGGAGCTCTGCATGCCATTGCCTATGCCCCGGAAGATGCCCTCGGTGGATTGTTTCTCTCGACACCCGCGGAATCGGCGGCAACCGCGTTTATCATCTCGGCCTTCTCGTACAAGACCCTGGCCGCGGGTCTCCGTCCCCTGATGCAAAGGGCAGGCGGCGGCTCGCTGGTCGCGCTCGACTTCGACAACACTTGGGCATGGCCCGGCTATGACTGGATGGGGGTCTCCAAGGCGGCGCTGCAGTCGGTAACGCGGTATCTGGCGCGCTACCTCGGAGCGGACAACATTCGGGCCAACGCTGTGGCCGCGGGCCCGATATCCACTGTGGCCGCTCGATCGATCCCGGGCATCGAGGAATTCGTCGCCGCCTGGGGCGAGCGAGCTCCGCTGACATGGGACATGGAGGATCCGGAGCCGATCGCGCAGATGGTCTGTGTCCTGTTATCGGACTGGGCGCCGGCAACCACCGGCGAGGTGATTCACGTGGACGGCGGCTTCCATGCCGTCGCGTTGGCGCGTCATGAGGAGTAGTAGCTGGTAGTTGGTACCAGGTGCTGCTTACCGAGATGCTGTTCCCGCCACGCCGTATCGGTAATCTTTCGCTATGAGCCGAGTGCTCCTGCTATTCGGCGGCCGGTCCGCCGAGCACGAGGTGTCGTGCGTTTCGGCCGTCGCCATCCATGACGCCCTCGTCGAGGGCGGTCACCGCGTCATTCCGGTCGGGATCGGCCGTGACGGTCGGTGGTACGTTGTCGACGCGGCGCAGCGGCCCTTCCACGCCACGGGGCGGCCGGCGTCCTTCCGGGTGCCGGACGGAAATCTCGTGGTCGCACAAGACGAGGTCGATTTCGACGTGGTGTTCCCCGTCCTCCACGGGCCGTTCGGCGAAGACGGCACCATCCAGGGCATGTTCGAGATCGCCGGCAAACCCTACGTAGGGAGCGGAGTCCTTGGCTCGGCGATTGCCATGGACAAGGACGTGGCCAAACGGTTGCTTGAAGCAGCCGGCCTGCCGACACCGCGCTGGGAGGTGGTGCGCCGCATCGATTTTGCCGGCGATCCCGCAGGGACCGTGGAGCGGATCGGTCGCTCCCTCGGCAATACGGTGTTCGTCAAGCCCGTCGCCCTCGGTTCCTCGGTGGGTGTGGCTAAGGCGCGGACTCCTGCCGAGATCAAGGATGCCATCGACGAGGCGCTGCGCCATGGCGACAGGGTGATCGTCGACGAGTTCATCGACGGCAGGGAGATCGAGGTAGCCATCCTCGACGGGCCAAGGGCTGCGCTTCCAGGCGAGGTGCACTCGGCGAACGAGTGGTACGACTACGACGCCAAATACAACGACGAGGACAGCATCTTCGAGGTACCGGCCCGGCTGTCGCAGCAACGAACCGCCGAGGTGCAGGCGTTGGCCGGCCAAGCGTTCACCGCCGTCGAGTGCCGTGGCCTGGCACGGGTTGATTTCTTCCTCGAAGACGAAGGGCGCGGGTTTCTCGTCAACGAGGTCAACACCATGCCCGGATTCACCCCGATCTCCGGATTTCCCAAGATGTGGATGGCCTCAGGGGTGACCTACGCCGAGCTATGCAACGAGTTGGTTGAGCTGGCGCTTCGCGACTGACTCCCGATCGGGAGCATGCGGTCGAGTTCGGTGCCGAACACGGCGCTGATGACCGCGGCGACGACGAACGCGGTGAACGGAGCGCGGCGGCCGGTGAGAGTTCCGGCGACGAACGCCACCGCGGCGTTGGTGAGCGGCGCAGCCACCGTGATCTCGGATGCTGTGGGCTCCTCCCCCTGTGCCTCATCGGTGTCGATCGCCTGGTGGACAGCGAAACCAACCGCCGAGCCAACCACGGCGGCAAGAGCCGTTATGAGCGCACGCTTTAGCATCGTTAGAGGTGGATCACCGGGCAGGTGAGTGTGCGCACGATGCCCTCGACCGGTTGGATCGCGGTGACAACGAGCTGACCGAGGGCATCAACATCGTCGGCTTCCACAAACACGATGACGTCATAGGGTCCGGTGACCGCTTCGGTCGACATCACGCCACCGATGGCGCGCATGCCGTTGGCAACATCGGCGGCCTTGCCGGAATCGGTCTGGATCAGGACGTAGGCGCGTACCAAGAGTCCTCCTCATCGCCTGGTAGTTCAGTGTACCGGGCCGACTCGCGACGTGTGACTTGTGGCTCGCGGACCTAATACCCGTCGGAGCCGAAGCGGAGGTCGCGGGCGTAACGCTCGCCGTCCTCCTCGTCGACCTCGAACAGGATCCGCTGGCCCTGTCGCAACATCCGGAACATGGACCCCTCGAGCGAGCCCGGGCGAAGTTGAACCTCGGTCCGGTCTTCGAGCAGGATCAGCCCGACACCGGTGATGGGGTCGTACACCTTGACGACTCCCTGCACGGCTCAGACCTTCTCGATCTTGCCGGCCTTGATGCAAGACGTGCAGACGCGGATCCGCTTCGAATTGCTGCCGTGCTTGACGCGCACCCGCTGAATGTTGGGCAGCCAGCGGCGGCTCGACCGTTTGTGGGAGAAGCTGACCTGTTTCCCGAACCACGGTTCCTTGCCGCACACTTCGCAGCGATATGACATTGTGGGAAATCCTCCTGAGGCGCCCGGGAGAGTAGCAGTGGGGGTAGGACAGTTGAGTCGCAAGTCGCAAGTCGCAAGTCGCAAGTCGCGAAGAGTGCTGAGTCTTCAGTCCTCAGCAAGCCAAGAAGCTCTCGCTGGGTTCGACTTCGACCGATGGCTGACGGCTGCTGGTTGACGGCTGCTGGCTGACGACTGATGACCGATGCGCCATCATGGCGGGCATGACCAACTCTGCTCGCGAGCACACAGGCCGATCGCTCGCCTACCTCGCCACGCTGCCAGTCGATTTGGTGAAAGGCATCGGGCCGCGTATGGCGAAAAAGCTCGGCGAAGCGGGTATCGACTCGGTTGCCGACCTCCTGCTCCATGTGCCGCGCCGCTACCTGGACCGATCTCAGATCTTCGGCCTGTCAAACGTGCCCCTGGGTGAGGAGGTGACGGTGGGCGGCACCGTGGAGAAGGTGAACCGGCGCCGCATCTCGCGCAAACGGACGATGATCGAAGCGCGCATCACGGACGGCACCAGCACCATGACCGCCGTCTGGTTCAACCCCTACCTCAAGATCTCTGAGGGTCAGGAAGTCGCCCTATCCGGGAAAGCCGAGTTGTTCCGCGGCCGCTTGCAGATGAAGGCACCGGACCTCGACCGGCTTGACGACGACGACTCGCTGGTCACCGGCCGGGTGGTGCCGGTGCACCCCGCGGTCGGCGGCCTGAGCGCCCGCCAGATCAGGATCTCGGTGGACAACGCGCTGAGCCGGGCGACGCCGATCACCGAAGTGCTCCCCGACGACATGATCGATCGCCTCGATTTGGTCGGAAGGAACGAGGCTTTTCGCAACGTCCACTTCCCTGAGGAGCGCGCAGACGCCGATCGGGCTCGCGCCCGTCTCGTTTTCGACGAGTTGTTCCGCCTCCAATTGGCGCTGGCGTTGCGCAAACGACGCCAGATCGACGAGGCGCGCGGGATCGTCCTCGACGTCGACGGGGAGCTAGCGACGACGTTCTTCGACTCGCTGCCTTTCGACCTGACCGGCGGGCAACAGGCCGTCATCGACGACATCCGCTCCGATCTGGCATCCGAGCATCCGATGCACCGCCTGCTCCAAGGTGAAGTCGGTTCGGGGAAGACGGTCGTGGCCCTCGCCGCGCTGCTCGATGGTGTCGAGGCCGGCTATCAGGCAGCGATCATGGCCCCGACGGAGGTGCTCGCCGACCAGCATTATTTGTCGACGGTGGCCGCCATCGAGGAAGCCGGATTGGCACCGGCGGGAATCGACGGCGCTGCCGGAACCGCCAATCTGTTCGAAAAGGGCGACTCGCCCGAGGTTCGCGTCGCCCTGCTCACCGCCAACCGGGCCATCAGCAACGTCGCGTCAGACCTCAGTCGCGCCGATCTCCACGCGCTCATTGCCGGGGGCGACATCGACCTCGTCGTCGGCACCCATTCGCTCATTCAGGAAGATGTCGAGTTCGCCAGGCTCGGCGTCGCAGTCGTCGACGAGCAGCACCGTTTCGGCGTGCACCAGCGGGTTCGACTTCGGGAGAAGGCACAGGACTACGACCCGGACCTCCTCATCATGACCGCCACCCCCATCCCGCGTACCCTGGCCATGACGTTGTACGGGGATCTCGACGTGTCGGTGCTCGACGAGATGCCACCCGGCCACATGGATGTGTCCACTCGCCATGTCGGCTCCGACGACACTTCGGTGCGCGATTTGATCAGATCAGAGGTTGCCGCCGGCCACCAGGCGTTTATCGTGTGCCCGCTGGTCGAAGATTCCGACAAACTGCAGGCCAAGTCGGCGACCGCAGAGTACGAGCGGCTGATGGGGGTGTACCCGGACCTGACTCTCGGGCTGCTGCACGGCCAGATGCGACCGGCGGAGAAGGACGACGTGATGCGTCGGTTCCGCGCCGGGGAGGTCGACGTGCTCGTCGCCACCACGGTGATAGAGGTTGGGATCGATGTGCCCAATGCCACCGTGATGGTGATCGAAGACGCCGACCGATTCGGGCTCAACCAGCTCCACCAGTTGCGAGGCCGGGTTGGGCGCCCGCGCCCGGATGGGGTGCTTCCCGCATTCTGCATCCTGGTCGCCGACCCCACCACGCCAGAAGGCAAGGCGCGCATCGAGGCGATGGTCGCCACCAACGACGGGTTCCGGCTTGCCGAAGAAGACTTGCGCATCCGAGGTCAGGGAACGGTGTTCGGGGCCCGCCAGTCCGGGATGACCGACCTGAAGCTTGCCGACCTGCTGCGGGACCTCGACGTCCTGGTCACCGCCAGGCGGGAAGCATTGGCGCTGGTGCAGCAAGACCCCAAGCTCATCGAGCACCCCGATCTCGCCGAGGAGGTGCGGCTGCTCCTCGGCGACGATGACGAGTGGCTGCAGCGTTCCTGATGCGGATCATTGCCGGCTCCGCCAAGGGGCGTCGCCTCGTTACCCCGCCTACCGGCACCCGGCCGCTCACCGGATTGGTCCGCGAGGCGCTGTTTTCGATCCTTGCCGACACCGTCACCGACGCCAATGTGCTCGATCTGTACGCGGGGTCCGGATCGTTCGGGCTGGAGGCGCTGAGTCGCGGCGCCGCCTCAGTCGTTTTCGTCGAACATGACCGCGACGCCGTTGCCGCGCTCGAAGGCAACATCGCCACCGTTGCGCTGGGCGGGCGGGCCGTACGATCCGACGTCGACACCTTCCTCAGCGGGTCGGAAGAGCGGTTCGACGTGGTTTTCGTGGACGCTCCCTACGTCCTCGACGACGGCACCGTCGACGGCATTCTCGGGCTCGTTGCCGACCGGATCGACAATGGGGGCACCGTGGTCGTTCACCGCCGCGCGGGTGGCGGGCAACCGGCATCGGATAACCTACGACTCACGGACCAGCGACGGTACGGTGACAGCGAGCTGTGGCTGTACCAGAAGGAGGAAGGGTGACCGTCGCCCTCATTCCGGGGAGCTTCGACCCCCCGACCAACGGCCATCTCGACGTCATCGAACGATGCGCGCGCCTGTTCGATGAGGTCATCGTCGGCGTGATCCAGAACCCGTCCAAGAAACCCCTGTTCACCGAGGCCGAGCGCATCGACCTGCTTGCCACGGTCACCGCCCGCTGGGACAACGTCACCATCGGCGCCTTTGGCGGACTCCTCGTCGACTACGCCGAGGAGGTGGGCGCCGACGTGATCGTCAAGGGGCTGCGAGCCGTCACCGACTTCGACTACGAGCTCCAGATGTCCCAGATGAATCGTCATCTATCGGGGATCGATACGATGTTCGTGGCCACCAAACCCGAGTACGGGTACCTTTCATCGTCTCTGGTCAAGGATGTTTCCAGCTTTGGTGGTTCGGTCGACTCGCTCGTGCCCGAGGTGGTCGCCACAGCATTGAAGGAGCGGTCGGGGTGACCGTCGAACCTCCCGAGCACGACCAGCCGGCACCGCCCCTGCCGGGCAAGGTGCTCGACATGCTCGAACAGCTGATGATCGACGTCGAGAACGCCCGCCAAGTCCCTCTGTCCAACAGCGTCATGGTCAGCCAGGAAGAGATGCTCGACAACCTGGCCAGGATCCAGAAAGAGCTGCCCGAGGAGCTGCGGGCGGCGCGCTGGATGGTCCGTGAGCGCGAGGCGTACATCGCGAGGACGAATGAGACCGCGCGCGGTGTTTTCGCCGAGGCCAAGAAGCGTTCGGACGAGCTGGTCTCCGAGTCCTACATCGTCCAGGAGGCGGTCGAGGAGGCGAACACGCTGGTGCGCAACGCCGAGGGGGAGGCCCGTCGAATACGGCTGGAGTCCGAGGACTTCGCCGAGCGGCACCTGGCGGAGGCCGAGCAGGTGCTCGGGGAACTGCTGCGCTACGTGCGCGAGGCCCGGGCCGAGCTCCACCAGGCGCTACCCCCGGCCCCGGAACCACCGATCAGCGAATAGAGAGTCGCGAGTCACAAGTCGCAAGTCGGAAGAAGCGGCGTACCCGATAGACTTTGCGTTTCTTGCTGATGACTTCCTCTCTCTTCACAATCAACGTTGCCGATCTTGTCGGGCGCGATGCCCCGGCTCGAGAAGCGCACATCGAAGCCCCTGTCGACTGGGGCGTCGAGTTGAGCAAGATTCAACGGGATCCACCGCTGACCGCCGACCTTACGCTGTCGCATCTACCCAGCGGGATTCTGGTCAGGGGCATGCTGCGCTTTCGCGTCGAGCACACGTGCCGACGGTGTCTCACCCACTACCGAGAAGAGGCCAGCCATCACGTCACCGGCCTGTTCGAGGTGGATCCGGACGAGGAGGCGTATCCGATCGACGGGGTCGAGATCGACCTCGAACCTTTCCTCAGGGATGAGGCGTTGCTGGCCCTTCCGCTGCTTCCCGAGTGCCCCGATGGGTGTGCCACGGTTGTGACTACACCCGAAACGGACTTGAATACCGATCTCCCGGACCAGGCGAGCGAGGTCGATTCGCCGTTCGCGGCGCTGCGAGACCTGCTGCCGCCCGGGGAATGACGAAACGAGGTTCCGGCCATGGCCGTCCCGAAGCAGAAGATGTCGCGGTCCAGGACGCGGCGGCGCAAGGCCCACTGGAAGGTAGCCCCACCGACGCTTGCGACCTGTCAGCAATGCGGCGCCAAGCACATCTCGCACCGCGTGTGCGCAGAGTGCGGCAGCTACAACGGCCGCGTCGTCACCGAAGTCTGACGCAACCATGGCCAGAATCGCCGTGGACGCGATGGGTGGCGATCATGCACCCCTAGAAATCGTCCGCGGCTCGGTCGATGCCTCCCGCCACGGCATCGACGTGGTGCTCGTAGGCGATGAGGCCGTGATTCGTCCCATCCTCGACCGATTCGACGCCGACCTCCCCATCGTTCATGCCGGTGAAGTCATCGACATGCATCAGGACCCCTCTCGGGCGCTCCGTGAGAAAAGGGACGCGTCGGTGCTGGTGGCGGCTCGCCTGGTGGATGATGGACTGGCCGCAGGGCTCGTCTCCGCCGGCTCCACCGGGGCAACGCTGGTTGCGGGAGCGTTCATCATCGGGAGGCTCGCCGGAGTGTCACGTCCGGCGATTGCCTCGATCTTCCCGACGCGGGAAGTGGTTGTGGATGTCGGCGCCAACCTCGAGGTTCGACCGGAGCATCTCGTTCAGTTCGCCATCATGGGCAGCGCTGTGGCCCAGGTGTATCTCGATCTCGATGAGCCGCGCGTTGGCCTGCTGAACATCGGGGAGGAGCCGGGCAAGGGCCGCCCGCTGGAGCGGGTTGCCTTCGAGCTGCTGGAGAAAGCGGAGACGATCCACTTCGTCGGCAACGTGGAGGGGAGAGATCTGGGCCGTGACACAGCCGACGTGTTCGTCACAGACGGCTACACCGGAAACATCCTTCTCAAGACCGGCGAGGGGACCGCGCAGGCGATCTACCGGATGCTGCTCGAGGCGTTGCAGGCGGATGAGTATCAAACGGCGCTCGCCACACTGAGCCCTGCGTTCATCGAACTCCGGGAACGGATCGACCCAGAGACCACTGGGGGAGCTCACCTGGTCGGCACGGAAGGTGTTGTTGTCATCGCCCATGGGGGAAGCTCGCACCGTGCCGTCGACAATGCGATCCGGATGGCGGCCGAGGGTGTCGACCGCGGCCTGGTGGAGCGAATCGCAAACGGGCTCGACGGCGCTGGTCCGTGACCGGCACTGCCGACGACCCCATCGCGGCGTTGGAGGAGGCGATGGGGTACCGATTCCAGGATCCGGCGATGCGCGACGAAGCGCTGACTCACCCGTCCTTCGCCGCAGAGCATGGGATGGCTCCAAACTACGAGCGTCTCGAATTTCTCGGCGATGCCGTGCTCCAGATGGCCGTGACCCGCTACGTGTATAACGCCATGCCGGGAGCCCCGGAGGGCGACATGACACTGGTCCGCGCCGGGGTCGTTGCCGAACCGGCGTTGGCGGCGATGGGCCGGGCGTGGGGCGTGCCCGATGCGGTTCGGCTGGGCCGCGGCGAGACGCTGACGGGCGGGCGCGACAAGGAGTCGATCGTATCCGATGTGGTCGAATCCCTGCTCGGCGCCGTCTACCTCGAAGCCGGGTTCGCAGCCGCCGAGGAGATCGTGCTCCGGCACTGGGGGGAGCTGATCGACGATCTCACGACCGCCCCCGGAAGTCGCGACTACAAGACCAGGCTCCAGGAGGTACTTGTAGCCGCGGGAACGGATGTCTCGTACGTTGTGACCGACACCGGACCACAACACGCCAAGGAGTTCACGGCGACTGCGGTCTCGGGCGGGGAGGAGCTGGCTACGGGGCATGGCAGCTCGAAGAAACGCGCCGAACAAAATGCAGCCCGCCTGGCCCTGGAGAAGGTCCAGAGTCCAGACTCCTGATACTCGTTACTTGATACTTGTTACCTGCCGTTGGTACTCACACCATTGTAATTCTCGCTGGTAAGCTCGCCGGACCGTGCTGCTGAAGAGTCTTACGCTCGTCGGCTTCAAGTCGTTCGCCGACCGGACCCGGATCGAATTCGACGCCGGGGTAAACATCGTGGTCGGGCCGAACGGATCGGGGAAGTCGAACCTGCTCGACGCCATCGCCTGGGTCATGGGCACTCAAGCCACCAAATCCCTGCGAACCGAGAAGATGGACGACGTCGTGTTTGCGGGGACGGCTACGCGACCTGCGGTTTCCCGCACCGAGGTTTCTCTCACCTTCGACAACAGCGACGGGTTTCTACCCGTCGATCTGTCCGAGATCACCATCACCAGGCGGCTTCACCGGGATGGGACGTCCGAGTACGAGCTCAATCGAACGCCGTGCCGCCTTCTCGACATCCAGGAATTGCTCTCAGACGGCGGCGTAGGCAGGCACCAGCACGTTCTGGTTTCCCAAGGTGAAATAGGAGGGATCCTGACGGCCAGCACGGACGAGCATCGGGCGGTGATCGAAGAGGCCGCAGGAATCACCAAGCATCGGGTCAGGCGCGATCGCGCCGTTCACCGCCTCGAGGCAACCGAACTGGACGTGGAGCGCCTCAACGACATTCTTACCGAGAAACGACGGGCCCTGCGCCCGCTGAAGCGCCAGGCCAACGCTGCGGCCCGCCATGGCGACGTCAAGGCCCTGGCCAAGTCCCTCCGCCTGTGGTTGGGTGGCGAAGAGCTCCGCCACCTCGAGGCGCGCACGACGGCCGTCACCGCGGAGCAGGCCGACCACACCGGTTCGGTCGAAAACGAGACCAAGCAACTTGCCCAAGTGGTCGAGCAGCTGAAGGAGCTGCGGGCCTCCGCAGGTGACGCCGGTGCGTCGCTCGAGCGCGACACGGCCGCGGCGGCACGATTGGAGACGGTTACCGAGCGGTTGCGGCGTTACGGCGTGGTGGCGCGCGAGCGGAGAGTCTCCATAGAAGGCCGCCTCGTCGGCGCCGGCGAGCGGAGGACCGACCTCGAATCGGAGGCGGCGGAGCTCAACGAGGAGCTGGTCGCGGTGGTAGCGGAGTCCGAGCGGGTGGCTGCCGACGCCGAGCGCCATGGCGTCGCCCTCGAAACGCTCGAGGACGAAGAACGTGCCCTTGCCGAGCAGCTGCAACTCCCGGCCGAAGGAGTCGTCGCCAACCTGCGCGGCGACCTGCGCGCCCTCGAGGTCGCGGAACAGCGTGACGCCAGAGAGCTGGCCGCGATCGGGTCGCGCCGCGAGGTCGTGGTGGCCCGCCTCGAAGAGGAAACAGCAGAGGCGGTTTCGTTGAATCGGGGGATTCAGGAGGCCGACGGGCACAGCACGAAAGCCGAGCGAACATATGAGGTCACCAGGACCGAGCGAGAACGAGCCCACCACGAGTTCGAGCGCGACGATCGCGAGCTTGGCGATGTCCGGCTGGCGGTAGCGGCTGGCGAGGCGCGGATCGAGGCGCTGGAAGCGGCGTTGGCCGGGCTGGGGGACCCGGAAGCGCATACGATGGCGGAAGCCGGAGACGGCGTGACCGCTCTCGTTGCCACCGCGCTCGATGTCCCAGACGACCTGGCTGCGGCCGTCGATGGTGGGCTCGGAGCATGGCGCGATGCCTACCTCGTCGATGAAGGATCCGGGGTGCACCGCCTCGCCAAGGCCCTCAAACAGCGGGGGCTGGGCGGAGTCTCGCTGGTGAAGGCGCCCGGCGGCAGCACGGTGCCCGCCAGGGAGGCTGCACAAGCGTTCGGTGCCGACGCCCTGGTCGATCTGCTCGGCCGGCGCGCAGACCGCGCTCTCGCCGAGAGCCTGCTAGGCGATGTCGTGTTCGTCGCCGGGTGGGAGCTCGGCTGGCAGATCGTTGAGCGGTTCGACGGGGTGCGTGCGGTGACGCCCGAAGGGGATGTCATATCCGCGGTGGGCATGCAGGTCGCCGAGCCGGATGGTGCAGGGCACGCTGCCCTGGACGCAGCCAGGGTGACGCTCGAGGTCACCGAGACCGAGCAGGCCCGCCTCGATGGCCAACTGACCGCGAGCAGGGCTGCGTTCGAATCCGCCATGGACCACGAGCGTGTGGCACTCGAAGCACTCGAAGAGGTCGAGGCCCGCATTGCCGGCCACACCGAGGCGCTTGGCCTCATCGCCCGCGCCCGAGCCGAAGGCGAAGCAGAGCTGGCCCGGCTCGACGATCGGGTGAGCGCGATCGACGGAGCAAAGAGCGCCCGTGCCCTACGGATCGCCGAGCTGCACAGCCGGGCTGGCGAGTTCGAAGGCGAAGAGGTAACCCGTCAGGAAGCATGGGAGGCGTTGAGTCACCGCAAGGAGCAGGTTACGGAGCGTCGCGACGAAGCGAGGCGGCTGCGCGAAGAGTCGACCGTCGCACTCGCCGGGGCCACCGAGCGTAAGGGTTTGCTGGAGCGGAGGATCGAGCAGATCGGCGGGGAGCTCGGTGAGCTGGCACACCTTCCCGAAGTTGATCCGAGGGTCGAGTCACTTCGCCAGATCGAAGCGCAGGCAAGCCGGCTGGTTGGAGTCGTTCACGGCCACATCGTGGTGCTTCGCGACCGGCAGCGCGAGATCCGGGAAGCAGTCGGGGACGTCGATCATGCTCATCGTGCCGCTGAGGAGCGCCGGGAGGCGTTGGCGCTGAACATCAGCGACGGTAAGGATCGGCTGGCGGTACTGGGGGTGGAGCTCGCCGAGCTGCGGGTGCGGCGGGAGGCAGCTGTGGAGCGGATCCGTCGTGATGCGGACTCGACCGAGCAGGAGGCACTCGACGCATCGCGACCGGAGATCGAAGACGATGCTGACCCGACCGAGCGTCTCGAGGCGCTCGAGGCCGATCTGCGTCGCATGGGGCTGATCAACCCACTCGCTGCCACCGAGCACGAGGAGTTGGCAGCCGAGGTGGCGTTGCTCGACGAGCAACTGGAGGACCTCGATGGTTCCCGGCGCGAGGTCGTCAAGGTCATCGATGTGCTCGATGAGGAGATGACCGGCCTGTTCCTCGGCGCCTTCGAAGAGATTTCTGCGTTGTATGAGGAGAACTTTGCGCTGGTGTTCCCTGGAGGTCGCGGACGGCTCCGCTTGCTGGATCCGGATGACCCTCTGCGGTCCGGCGTCGAGGTGGAGGCGCAGCCACACGGGAAGAAGGTGGGCAGGCTGACCCTTCTGTCCGGTGGAGAGCGTGCGCTCGCCGCGCTCGCCTTTCTCTTCGCCGTGTTCCGGGCGAGGCCCAGCCCGTTCTACGTGCTCGACGAGGTCGAGGCAGCCCTCGACGACTCCAATCTGCACCGCTTCCTGCGGCTGGTCGACCAACTACGCACCTCGGCACAGTTGGTGATCATCACTCACCAACAACAGACCATGCAGGCCGCAGATATGCTGTACGGCGTAACCATGGAGCCCGGGGAGTCGTCAAAGATCCTGGCCAAGCGGATGTCGACGTCACCGGTCTGACCCGGCCCACGAGGAGCATCCGTGGATCTCATCCTCATCCTCATTGCCGTTGCCGCGGTCGCCATCGTTGCGGGCGTTGTAGTGCTCGTCGTATGGGGCCGTGGTCGCGATGGGACGAGTCGTGACGGCGCGGCTCCGGTTGCGCAAGCTCCTCCTGACCTCAAAGAGAAGCTGTCCCGGACCCGGACCGCGATCGGGAGCCGCCTCGGCTCGCTGATGGGGAGCGGCCGCCTCGACGACTCGTTCTGGGACGACCTAGAGGAGACGCTGATTGCCGCCGACGTCGGGGTCACCACGGCCGCGGCGGTGACCGAGGAGACGAGGAGCCGCCGTCCGCAGGACGGAGCGGCAGCTCGCGCTGCCCTCGAGGTCGCCCTCGTCGGCGCCATGTCGGATGAAGACCGCTCGTTGCGACTCATCGGCAACCCCGCCGTCGTGCTCGTGGTCGGCGTGAACGGGACGGGCAAGACCACCTCGATCGCCAAGCTCGCGGCACGGATGCGCGCCGACCAGCGCCGCGTCATCCTTGCCGCCGCCGACACCTTCCGGGCCGCCGCGGATGACCAGCTTCGAGTCTGGGCGGATCGCGTCGGGGTCGAGGTCGTGACCGGCGAATCCGGCTCCGATCCTGCCGCCGTTGCCTATGAGACGTATCAGCGGGCAGCCGCCGAGGGTTACGACACCGTGATCGTCGACACCGCGGGCAGGCTGCAATCGAAATCGAACCTCATGGACGAGCTTGGCAAGGTGGCCAGGGTGCTGCGTCGGGAGGCGGGGGAAATCGGTGAAGTACTCTTGGTCCTCGATGGAACCACGGGCCAGAACAGCATCGGGCAGGCCAGGAGCTTTGCCGAAGCGGTTGGAGTCACGGGAATCGTGATGACCAAACTGGACGGAACGGCGCGCGGGGGCATCGCGGTGGCAGTCGAGCACGACCTGGGGATCCCGGTCAAGTTCATCGGCGTTGGCGAGGGAGTCGACGACCTCATCCCGTTTGACCCGACCGAATTCGTCGAAGCGTTGCTCGAGCCATGACCGACGCGTCGGATCTCCTCGAGCAAGCACGCCAGGCCGCAGCGGCCGCCTATTCGCCCTACTCCAATTTTCGGGTCGGTGCCGTGGTGGTCACCGAGGACGGGACCGTCTTCGCCGGGTGCAACGTGGAGAACGCCGCCTACGGATCGTCGGTGTGCGCCGAGGTCACCGCCATCACAACCGCCGTGGCCAGCGGTGCGCGGTCGATCTCCACCGTCGCCGTGACGTGCCTGGAGGACGACGAGTGCTTTCCCTGCGGGAACTGTCTCCAGGTGATGCGAGAGTTCGGGGTGGAGCGGCTCATCACCGAGAAGGGCGAGTACACCCTGGAGGAGTTGCTGCCGTACTCGTTCGGCCCCGAGTCATTGGCGTAGCTCGGCTCTTCGTCGGCGAGATCTTGGTCACGCCTCTGCGGGTTCGAATGGCTCGTCCCAGATGTGGACGGAGAGGCCGAGTTCGAACAGCGAGTCGAGGTGATCCGCTTCCCAGAGGGGTACCCGGACACATCCATGTGAGGCGGGATGGGCAGGCACGCTCGACGAGCCATGCACTGCGTAGTACGGCGTGAAATACCACGGTTTGTACAGATTTCCGAGGTAGTTCTTCCGCCACCCGTCGATGTGCTTGAAGAGCTTGAAATCGCCTTTTGGTGTGGTCGCCTTCACGATGCCCCCGCCGGGGCCTCCGTTCTTCGACCAGTACGGCTCGCCGTTGCCGCTCGACACGGGTACGACGGCGGCGACGCTGCCGGCGCGGATGACGAACATCACCTGACGGTTGAGGTCGATTTCGATGCGATCGAGCTCGTCATCGTGACGCTGGAGAATGGCGCTGTGATCCAGCTCGATCTTCCAGTCGTCCGGAGCCCACACGTCGGTTCGGTCCAACCCGGCCAGCTTCTTGACGGCAACCACCGCGGCGGCGACCTCGCGCCCATACACGCCGTCAACCTCGCCACGGAACACACCGAGGCGGGTCAGGTGTCGCTGAAGCTGGGCGACGCTGCGGTGGTCCATGCCCGGCACCAGCAGCATGGGGTGCGTGCTCGGGTCGTAGACGATCTTCCACGCGACCACATGCCCGCTCGGGCTTGAGGTCGAAGGCTCCACGACCGCGATCTGCGATGGGAGCCAGCGCACCTGTGGCACGCCCGGGGAAGGCAGCTCACCGGTCGACGCGTCATCGAGCGTGCCGGGTGAGCCGACCGCGAGAGCGATCACCATGCCCAGAATGGGAAGAAACATGTCCTAATTCGGATCGGAGGTGCGAGAGGATAACTGTAGGACCGATGCTCTCCGGCTACACGAATCGGCGAGACGCCGGCGACTGGCGAGTCAAGACCTCGCTTTCAACGCTTCGATCAGCTTTGGCACTATCTGTTGGACGTCACCGACGACACCCAGGTCTGCGATGCCGAAGATCGGAGCATCTGCATCCTTGTTGATGGCGATGATCGTACCCGAGTCCTTCATCCCGACCATGTGCTGCATGGCCCCCGAAATCCCGGTAGCGATGTACACCGTTGGTTTCACGGTCTTGCCTGTCTGTCCCACCTGGAGGCTGTACGGCACCCAACCCGCGTCCACCACAGCACGCGTGGCGCCGACCGCTCCGTCGAGCTCGGCGGCGAGCTCTTCGACGAGGTGCCAGTTGTCTGGTCCTCCCAGACCGCGGCCTCCGGAGACGACCACGTTCGCCGCCTCCAGGTCCGGGCCTTCCTGCTCCTCGACGTGGCGTTCGACCACAACCGCCGACCCTGACCGTCCGACGTCGGGGGCGGCGACGGCGGTGGTCGAAGGTGCCGGCCCCCCGGTGTCGTCGGCGGCAAATGCCTTCGGGCGGGCGATGACCAGCGCAGGGGGCTGGTCGGTGGCCTCGGTGATGATCTGCTGCGTGCCGCCGAGGATCTCGGAAGTCACCCGCACCGGGTCGATCGAGAGGTCGACGGCTGCCGCGAGCACCGGTCTCCCGAGGCGGGCCGACAAGCGCCCCGCGACATCGCGGTCGGTGTTGCCCATGCCGAACAATACGGCGGCGGGTGCATCGCCTCCGACGAGGTCGGCGATCGCGGCGGCCGCGGTGGGGGCGGGGAGACCGTCTCCCGGATCCATGTGGTGGACGGAGGTAGCGCCATGAGCGCCGAGCTCGGCCAAGGCGTCTGCCGATCCCTCACCAACATGGAACACGGTGACCTCTCCGAGCTGTGCCGCTTTCGAAGTGAGCTCGAGGGCGGATGCGGAGGCATGGCCGTCGGTTTCCTCGCTGAATACCAGGATGGCCATCAGATCACCTTTGTTTCTTCGAGGAGGGCGACGATCCGCAGGTGTGCTTCCCCGTCGTCCTCAATGATCTCGCCGGCCTGTCGCCCCGCGATGGGTGCCACCGCGGTGATGCTCTGGCCCGAGCCGGCGATCCCGACGTCATCGTCTCCGAAGCCCAGATCACCTGCGGTGAGGTTGTCGATGGGCTTTTGCTTCGCCTGCATGATCCCCTTGAACGTGGGATAGCGAGGCTCCACCGATCCTGCGGTTACGGCGAGCACGGCGGGGAGTGGCGACTCGACCACGTCATATCCGGTTGCGGTCTGCCGCTCGATCGTCACCTTTCCATCCCCGGCCTCGACCCGCCTGGCGAAGCTCAGCGCGGGCACGTCCAGTATTTCGGCGATCTGTTGCGGAACCACCCCTGTGTAGCCGTCGGTCGATTCGGTGCCGGCGATCACAAGATCGAACCCCTCCCGCTCGATGGCGGCGGCGAGAACACGCGCCGTAGTGAGAGCAGCGGATCCCCTGAGGGCCTGGTCGTCGATGAGCACTGCCTTGTCGGCACCCATGGCGAGGGCCTGGCGGATACCCTGAAGCGAGCCCGATGGGGACATGGAGAACAGGGTGACCGTTCCCTCGTTCGCCTCGGCCAGTTGCAGACCTACCTCGACTCCGTAGCGGTCGGTGTCATCGAGAACTTGATCCTGCGGTCGGACGACAAGGTGGCTCTCGGCGTCGAGCTCGTACGGCGTAGCCGGGTCGGGGATCTGCTTCACACAGACCGCGATCTTCATGTGTTGTCTGCTCCTTATCCGGGTCGCGCGATGTTACGGGTTTGTCGAACCACAGAATCAGGCCGATGCCAGCTGCGGGATCAGCGACTCGAGAACGGCGGCGAAGCGCCCCATGGCGGCGTTTGCGGTCTCGGTCACCTCGTCGTGGGACAGCTCGTGGTCAGCGATCCCCGCTGCGTAGTTGGTCACCAGCGAGATCCCTGCCACCTCCACCCCCATGTGACGGAGGGCTACTGCTTCGGGCACGGTTGACATGCCGACCAGGTCGGCCCCGGCCCGCCGCGCCATCTGCACCTCGGCAGGCGTCTCGTAGCTCGGTCCGAGGAACCAGGCATAGACACCTTCGTGATATGTCGACTCGGCCTCGTCGAAGGAGGCGCGAACCATCCGGCGCAGCCTGGCGCTGTACACCTCGCTCATGTCGGGGAATCGTGGTCCGAGCCGATCGTCGTTCGGGCCGGCGAGGGGGGTCTTGCCCGTCAGGTTGAGATGGTCGGTGATGGCGACCAGATCGCCTGGAGCCAGTCCCTCTGCCACTCCTCCGGCGGCGTTGGTGAGCAGGGCGGTTCTGCACCCGCTGAGGGCGGCGGTCCGAACACCGAAGACCACCTCATCGAGCGTGAATCCTTCGTAGGCGTGGACTCTGCCCGCGTACAGCAGCGCGGCGCCGTCACCCGCCGCAACCGAATACAACGTTCCGCCGTGGCCTGCGACCGACGGTGTCGGGAACCCAGGGATGTCGGCGTAGGGGATGGCGATGGTGCCTTCCAGTTCCTTTGCATAGCCGCTGAGGCCCGATCCCAACACAACGCCGGTGTCGTGGCTGCTGCGCCCGGTGGCGGTGGCGATGGCGTCGGCGGCTTCCTTCACCGCGTCGTAGTTCATCGCACCTCTCCCAGGATCAGGGGCACCGGTTCCTGGGACTCAGCGGAGAAGCCCCAGGCGCTGTCGAGTATCTCGAGCGAGGCTGCCAGATGCTCGGTGTCGCGGTAGCGCACTGTGGCAAGAGGGGCGCCTGCGCTGACCTCGTCGCCCACCTTGGCATGGAGCGTGATCCCGACGCCGTGATCGATGTCGTCCTCCTTCGTCTCACGACCGGCTCCTAGTCGCACCGCAGCCCTGCCGATGGTGAGCGCATCGCAACTGGCGATCGTGCCCGCCAGCGGCGAGGTTATGTCGGTGGTCTGGGGTGCGGCCGGCAACAGGGTCGGGTCGTCCAAGACAGCACGGTCACCGCCCTGGGCGGCAATGAGCTCACCGAACTTCTCCAGCGCCGCACCGGAGGCCAGGGCGGCCTCGAGCAGCCCACCGGCCTGCTCGGCATCCCCGATCCCAGCAGCCATGAGCATCTCGACGCCAAGCGCCATCGTCAGCTCAACGACATCTGCCGGGCCTTCGCCGCGGAGGACGGCAATCGATTCGGCAACCTCGTTGGCGTTGCCGACCTCGACACCGAGCGGCTGGTCCATGGAGGTGAGCAACACCACCACCGGTGTGCCGTAGGAGCGCCCGATCGAGACCATGGTGGCGGCGAGGAACCGTGCTTCTTCGACATCCTTCGTGAACGCACCGGAGCCGACCTTGACGTCGAGGACCAGTGCGTCGAGGTCTTCTGCGAGTTTCTTGGACATGATCGATGAGGCGATCAGCGGGAGCGACGGGACCGTTCCTGTGGCATCCCTCAGGGAGTAGATGCGGCGGTCGGCAGGAACCAGCTCCTCGGACTGGCTGGCGAGCACGATGCCGATGTCCTCGAGCTGACGAGTGAACCGTCCCAGATCGAGCTCGGTGGTAAACCCGGGGATCGACTCCAGCTTGTCCAGGGTGCCTCCGGAGTGCCCCAGCCCGCGTCCGGAAATCTTTGGGACCGCAACTCCGCACGCCGCTACCAGCGGAGCCAGCGCCATGCTGGTCTTGTCGCCGACGCCTCCAGTCGAGTGCTTGCCGACCTTCGGCAACGGCGAACCTGAGAGGTCGAGTACCACGCCGGAGGAGAGCATCGCGTCGGTCCAACACCCCAGCTCGACGTCGTCCATCCCCTGGAACAACACCGCCATCAGAAAGGAGGCCATCTGATAGTCGGGTAGCTCGTCATCGGTGTACGAGTCGATGATCCAGAAGAGCTGTTCTTGGGTGAGCGCCTTCCCCTCGCGCTTGGTGGCGATCAACTCCGTCATTCGGTATGTCATCGCTGCGTCCGATCGATGACACGCCCCTGGCGCACCCTCACGCCTTCTGATCGCAACAATTCTGTTTGAACCCGCTCGTGGCCGGGGGCCAGGCGCCCCGACTGTGTCACCACACGCCACCACGGCAAGCCAGGGGTGATGGCCAGCAGGTTGCCGACCGCCCGTGCTGCGCCCGGGTACCCGGCCTCCTCTGCTATCTCTCCGTACGACATGACATCGCCTGGGCCGAGTTGCTGCAGCACATCGCCCACCGCCCCGGTGAAGTCCGTCATGGCTTTCGCAGCCGGAGCAGCCGGTAGGTGTGGTCGCGGTGGGTCACAGCGTGCCGAACAGGCGGTCGCCCATGTCGCCCAACCCCGGCTGGATGTACCACTTGTCGTTGAGGTCACGGTCGAGGGCGGCGGCGATAATTGGCACGTCCTCGTGCTCCTCGCCCATGCGTGCGACGCCTTCGGGGGCGGTAACGACACACAGGGCGGTGATATCTATCGCCCCTGAGGATTTCGCCTTTTCCACTGCCCAGGAGAGGGAGCCTCCCGTGGCCAGCATCGGTTCGAGCACCAGGACCGTGGCGTCGGCGAGGTCGGGCAGCTTGGCGTAGTACTCCATCGGCGTGGCCGTCGACTCGTCTCGTTGCACCCCGGCGAAACCGACCTTGCATCCAGGGATCAGGTCGAGAACGGCATCGAGCATGCCGAGTCCCGCTCGGAGGACGGCGATGGCAACGACATCGTGGATGCGGTGGCCGGTTGTCTGTTCCATCGGAGTGGTCACAGCGACCTCGTCGACCGGAAGGGCCTTGGTCGCCTCGAGGACGAGGGCGTAGGTGAGGCTTCGCGCCGCCGATCGAAACGCTTCCGGCTGCGTGTTCTCGTCGCGCAGAATGGTTAGGTAATGCCGGGCCAGCGGATGGTCGATAACAGTCAGGTTCATGTCCCCGAGTCTCGCAGGAACCAATGGTCTTCCGCCACCCGCCCGGTATGGTCGCGATGATGGACACTGAGGCCGAACCGATGTCCAGTCGTGCTCGTCGCGATCAACAGAACCCGCTCGAGCGCCACGGGAAGCTGTTGGTGGCCGCCCTCGCCGTTGCCGGGGTCATCGCGTTGATCCTGTGGGTCCTTTGGTTCATCGCCGTCATCCCGTCCGGCGTCGATCAGTCCGGCACCCCGGTCGGCTGGGACTTTCGGGCCTTCCACAGCGCGGCCACGTTGCTGAGCCGGGGAGAGACCACTGCCATGTACGACTCGACCTGGCCGGTAGGCCTCGACGGGCCACCGTTTGTGAATCCTCCGTTCACTGCCGTCTTTTTTCTGCCGTTTGTCGCCATGGGTGTCGTCCCCGCCTGGGTGTTGTGGGCCGTCATCTCGGTTTTTGCCATGGCGATCGGCTTCCGTGCCCTCGATGTGCCGTCCTGGCCGCTGGCCACCGCCGCCGCCCTGCTGACGGTCCCGGTCTTCTTCGCCCTCCGTCTCGGGCAGACCTCGCTGATCGTCTTCATGCTGATGTCCTTGGGATACGCGGCGCTGCGAAACGGGCGGTTCCGCGCCGCGGGCGCCGTGCTCGGCCTTGTTGTGTTCAAACCACAATTGCTTGTCGGGTTCGTGTTCTGGTGGCTGAGCCGGTGGCGCACGATGCGGCCCGCCATCGTGGGCGCCTTCGCCACCGGTGGCGC
>SMVB01020057.1_pt1 | contig 20473 bp, 13 predicted proteins | sample 2456461 | NCBI WGS metagenome assembly SMVB01 (sample SAMN11095934, study PRJNA526329) | marine sediment metagenome | biome: Marine sediment; feature: Surficial sediment; material: Deep marine sediment; isolation source: Hadal surficial sediment | place: Pacific Ocean | collected 2014-05 | depth...
ACTTTACAGGAGATGTTGGACCGGATTACTGTATATTTTTACCACCAGATGTAGAAGACTGTGATGTTGGAGGTCAGATAGACTTTGGTTGGGCCGACTCGCTTGAAGTAAGATGGCCTAGTGGACCTGATATGGAATGGAGAGTTTACCAATCAACTCAAAGTTGGAATAAACCTGATCCATTAGTAGAATGGTTCGTTGATTTATTTATTAAAATGACAGTTGGAAATCAGAATGGTAATTTCAATCTCAGGTATTTTGTTACGAATGCTGGTCTAGATTTTTCTGATCCAGCCGTTGGATCTAGTACAGGATTATATTACGATATCAGTGAAGGTATTCCTATTACTGTTACCGGTGCAACGGCTGTTGAAGACGAAGGAATTATTGCAACGGAATATAATTTAATGCAGAATTTTCCCAATCCATTCAATCCATCAACAACAATTACCTTCTCTATCCCGGAATCTGGAAATGTGAAGTTAACCGTCTTCAATTCTTTAGGTGAAGAAGTAGCAACATTAGTAAATGAATACGTATCTGCCGGTGTAAAGACAGTGACATTTGAAGCAGTTAATAATTTTAGTGGTGTTTATTACTACAGGATGGAAACTTCTACTTTTGCCGTGACAAAGAAGATGATTCTTCTCAAATAGTATCAAAGTCATAGCTGTTTCCATTCGCATTTAACCCACTGGAAATAGTTATTATTTTTATGAAGAATATTATTGTTCGGGATGTACGAGATCTAGGTATTAGATTTCAGAACAATCCTAACCGAGTAGTAGGAATGGATGGTGCCTATTCAATTCAAATTGGAAATAAAATTCTCTGGTTTTTTGGAGATACTTTAGTCGGAGAAAGAACCAAAGGTGAAAGTCTTTGGTATCCGGGAGGTGAAAAAATCGGTCATCAAAATATGGCAGGTACAGGGAAAATTGAGGAGATGCTCACAAACACCGCCCTCCTTGTCTCCTTAGGCACTGGAATGAATCCTTTGCAAGATTTTAATTTTATAGAGCGTGATGCCTTAAGGTTAAAGCAGTTAATTCCTTATATAGCTGAAGAAGATCCTGATCAATATAGAATTTGGTGTTCACATGGAATTCAATTAGAAGAGAAAATTTATCTGTATTATCAAAAGGTTGAAATGCTTGCCGAAGGTGACGTGCTTCCTGTGAATTTTAGGATGATTGGATCTGGATTAGCTATAGGTAACAGAACAGATTGGGATTTTAAAAGAATTATGTTTAATGATCAAACACTATTTTGGAATGAACAGCAGCCCCAATTTGCAACTTCAGTACTGAATGACATTGATAATTACGGGTTCGTTTATTGTTATGGAGTCTTAAAAAATCCAGAAGGTATTCAACAGTGCTATATTGCTCGTGTAAAACCGGAGAAAATTGCAAGTAGAAGTAGTTACGAATATTTGGTGACAGAAAACAATTCCTGGGAACATAACATTAAAAATTCGCAAGTAATATTTGAAGGAATGCCAAATGAACTGTCTGTTTCATTTAATAAATATCTTAACTCCTATTTAGCTATTCATTCTCTTGATTTAACAGGAAAAATAGTTGCACGTACAGCACCAAGACCATGGGGTCCCTGGAGTGATTATACTGAATTATACCAGGTTAATGTTGAGAGAACGATTGATCTTCCCTATCCTGTTTTAATATATGCCGGGAAGGAACATCCTGAATTATCAGAAAATAATGGAAGAATACTATACATCACCTACATTGAATTTGAAGAGTATTTTCCTCATCTAATTAAAGTAGAATTGGCATAAATTAATTTAATATTATGATCCCCACAGTTGAAGATTTAGCAAGCGATAAGTTAGTTCACAGATTCGGAGATATGTTTAATCCACCCGCCATAACGAATTTTTGGGGTGCGGTACAAGCGAATGTGGATATAACCGGTATTCGAAGTTTAAATTTTCCACCATTTACAAACTCAGATTTTGTTACTGCCGGTTTATTTCTAAATACCAGATACTTCCCTTCGCTGGGTGTTGATATAACTTTTCAATGGTTCCCTGATAGAATAGAAAGAGAAGCAAACTATGAAGGGATTAGTCTTAAATCCATAACAGTAATGCCATTTGGTAAAAAAGCTTTACTAATAAAATTAATAGTTCAAAATTATTCTGGTGTAAACAAAGATCTAAACCTCAGTTTTGGTTTAAGTAGTACAATTACAAAAAATCTTATCACAGGTAATGAAATGCGCCCACCGTATGAAGATGATAATGAATCAACTGTAGAATCATTCCGAGGTGCGGTAATTTTTAAAGCAAAGCATAGTAACGCCTGCTCAATACAAGGGCTCTCTCCAAAAGCAGACAATATTAATATTTATCGCGCCGAAAAAATATTGCAATTAGCTGATGGAGAAAGTAAAGAAATAAATTACATTAACGTGATAGAGGAGACGGTTGAAGAAGCAGTAGTTAGTTATGATAAACTCGTAATAAACCTTAGCAATGAATATAGTAAAGTCAAAGAAGATTGGAACAATGAAATTAGGTCAATTTTTGAGGAGGGCAATAACAGTTATTCCGGGTACCTGCCTATTTTATATACAGATGACAAAGATATAAAACGGCTATACTACACAAGCATTCTTGGAGTAATATATTTTAAAAGAGACAATCCACATTCGGTTTACGGTCGTGCGTATGATACTTTGATGCCGCGTTATTGGCAAACGACAACATTTATTTGGGATTATCATTTAAGTTCAACAGTTCACGCAATTTTGGATCCAGAGGTTATGAGGAAATATTCTGAATTGTGGATGAAAACGAATTTGCATAGTCATTTCGGAACAGAATATTTAACCGGTGGAACAGTTGGATCCTGGTATTCAGTGAATGATTTTGCATTAACCTGGATAGTAAATGATTATTTAAGATGGAGTGGAGATTTTAATTGGCTGAACCAGGTCATACAAAGTCCACTGCACGATGAAAATAAAAAAGTAATCGATTATTTATTAGAATTTGCTTTGAACTGGCGCTCTTTTAAAACAAAATCCGGCTTAGCTGACTATGGAGGTATTAATAATCTTCTGGAGTGTGTGAGTACATATATCCACGAAGTTGCAAGTTTAAATGCTGGGAATATATTCAATCTAAGAAAGGTTGCAGAAATATTGCGTTACAACAACGCAGCAGAGAGATCGCAAATATTTCTTGATGAAGCACAAGAAATTTTACGTGAGTTGCAAAGTTTATACTCTAAAGGTAATGGTTATTGGAATGCGCGATTTCCTGATAATAAACTAATTGAGATCAGACACTGCTATGATTTTATCACAATACTTAATACAATTCCTGATGATTTAACTTCAACTCAAAAAAATGAAATGACACAATTTTTTATTAATGAATTACAAACTCCTAAATGGATGCGTGCATTATCTCCGGCAGATACTAACTCTATGTTTAGTGTTCGCCCGGATCATCAATGGAATGGGGCTTATACAGCCTGGCCGGCTTTAGCGGCAACAGGTTTATATAACATAGGTAAAACTGACATTGCCTTTAAGTGGTTAAAGGGATTAGCTAAATCTGCAAACCAGGGACCATTCGGACAAGGGCATTTTGTAGAGAGTGCAGTTGATCCTGAATCAGGCGGTGCTGCAAAATCATCTCCCGAGTGGCCCTACGCAACCGATTGGCTTTGTTCTTCAAACGGAAGTTTTACAAATATAATCATTGAGGGAATATTTGGGGTTCGCGCGAGTTTGTATGATGGGATTACAGCAAACCCTAGATTTGGTGAATTCGATAGCAGAGCAGAATTAGTAAACCTAAAGTATCAGGGAAAATCATATACTGTAACTAAGGATGGATTGAAAACGTAAAATTAAAAATGAGTGATGAGATTATTGATTTATATAAGCTATATAGTTCTTGCGAGTGGGTTGAGTATTGGAGCCAGAACAATGATTAATGAAGATCAGAGCATATTTTCAAAGTTTTATGATAATTTTAAACAGATAACTAATAGTGAAGAAAAACAATTTCTGGTTGATGATTTTATATTTGAAGTAAAAAGTAATGGATATCCACTTTATGAAAATGATTCGACGGTTATACTTCTGTACCAAGGTAATGTAACATCTGTAGCTGTACTTGGTGACATGGGCGATTGGATTGATAAATTTTATATGCAGCAAATTGACAATACAAACTTATTTTATTTTCGAGGACATTATGAATCCAATGCAAGATTAGAGTATTGGCTTCTGATAGACGAGAATCAAATTCCAATAATTGATCCTTTAAATAAATTTATTGTCAGAAATGGTTTAGGTGAGATTTCAGAACTTGCAATGCCGAAGTATAAAAGACACACTTTATTTGATAATTATATCCATGAAGAAATTGGACGATCTGAAGAATTAGATGAATTTAGTCTCGCTTCAAAATTCCTTTCCTATGATCATGTGATTCACGTTTACTTTCCTCCAGATTATCAAGAATCCGATAAAAAATATCGTGTTGTATATTTTCAGGATGGTAAAGATTATATTGAATTTGCTGTTGTTCCCCACATTCTCAATAGTATGATCAAAGATAAATTAATTGAACCAGTGATCGCTGTTTTTATTACGCCTCCAAATCTGCATCAACCTAAAGAACCAAACCGTTCAACTGAGTATGGTTTAAATGATGAGTATGTGAGTTTTTTTGTTTTCGAAGTTGTGCCGTTCGTCGATAACAAATTTAGAACCATTGTTGATCCCGATGCGAGATTACTTATTGGTGATTCTTACGGCGGACTAATTTCATTATATATAGGTTTGTTAAATTCCGAATTATTTGGAAAAGTTTACAGTCAGTCTGGATATTATTCCTTTAACAAGGATGAAATAATAAAGTTGATAGCCAAATCTGAAACAAAAGAGTTAAGGATTTACTTTGATTGCGGAATATATGAAAAGCAAGTTGGAGCGGCTTTTATTCCTGAGGAAGAAAGAAACTTTTTGGAAGGTAATCGTAGATTGAAAAAAGTATTGGAAACGAAAGGTTATGAATTTAATTATTTCGAATACCCCGAGGGTCACACTTGGGGTAATTGGAGAAGACATCTCATTGATGCACTAAAATATTTTTTGCATGAGGATAAATGTTAATGCGATTAGGAATTGATTTTGGAGGCACAAATTTAAAAGTCGGTGTTTTTTCAGATGATGGCGAGGAAATAATTTTTAGTGAAGCATTGATCGAAGATATTAGGAATACTGATGATTTACTGCAAGATATATTAGAATATACAAAACATATTGTGGAGGATTACAACTTAACTCAAGGCGGATTTGCAGTTAAAGGATTAGTAAATAAAGAGAGTGGAATTTTAGAGAGTGATATCGGGCTGGCAAAGGAATTTTCAGGGGTTAATCTTAAAAATGCTTTTGGAGATTTTTTTAACATCCCGTTTTTCATTGAAAATGATGCGAGAAGCTTTGCCTGGGGAGAATGGTTATATGGTGCCGGACAAAACACTAAAGTGATGTCCTGTCTTACACTTGGAACCGGTTTCGGATCTGCTCTTGTAAAAGACGGCAAACCATATGAAGGTTCTGATTCGCTTGGAGGTATCCTGGGAGGTCACATTAGTATAGATAAAAACGGACCGGAATGTGCATGTGGAAACAGGGGCTGTCTTGAATTATATTGTTCTGCAACAGCACTTAAAAAAAGATTATTAAACGATTTGCCTGAACTATCAAAAGAAAGCGATCCCGTGAAAGTTTTTTTTGAAAATATCAGGTTGAGAAAAAATAGCGGTGAAAAGGTTCTCGATGATTTTATAAATGATCTTGCAATTGGAATTGTAAACATTGTACATGCTTACGGACCAGAAATTGTTGTGCTTGGTGGAGGTGTTATGGAAAGCGATGATATTATCATCCCACGTATTAAAAAAATTGTATCTAAAAGAGCGTGGACCGTTCCGAGGGGGAAAGTTTCAATCGTCAAATCAAAATTAGGTAATAGAGCCGCCACTTTGGGAGCTGCATTTCTAAATGAGGCACAAAAATAAATTAATCGAGTAAAATAAATAATCAATGAGAAACAGTAGTAATACATCAACAGACAATCCGAATTTAAATTTGTTACCACATTCAATGAATGTGTACCCTAAGGGAGCATATGAATGTTTCCCGGTTTTCACTCCCTCTAAAGGAATAATAAAATCCGGTTTTAATAATCTATCTGCTGAAATAATTGATAAGATGAAAAATGGATTAAGAGTGTTAATGATAGATGGATATCATGGTGTAGAATGGGATTACTTTTACAATGAACTTAACCAATCATTAATCAAAAACGGTACGACCGCTGAATGGATATCAATGACCGATTGTCTTGCTGCTGAAGAAATAATTTATCAGCGTATTGAATCTTTTCTTGGGGCTGATGATAGAATATTCGGTTCACGTTTTCCGTGTGGACCGGAAGTTTTTTTCGATTATAAAAAACTTGCTGTTATGAGAATTGAAGCCTCTGTAAGAAGAGGTTCTAAAGCTAGAACGCTAACAATATTTTACGGTTTGGGTGCAGGATTATTGGAACTGTGGGACGAATTATTTTATATCGACATTCCAAAAGATATAATCCAAAATAAATTTCGCCAGGGTAAAATACGGAACATTGCAATTACCAAAGAGTTTGATTTCGAAGAATTTTATAAGAGAGCATACTTTGTTGAATGGCCTGCTCTGAATAGATTAAAGCAAAGACTTCTTCCCTCGATAGATTGTTTTATTGATGGTAACTTATTGGAACAGTTATCCTTTATGAGTGGATCTGATTTGAGAGCAGCGTTACATGAAATCTCTGAATCACCTTTCAGAGTGCGCCCATGGTTTTTCCCCGGTCCCTGGGGTGGAAAGTTTATGCAAGGGCATATGGCATTGGATCAGGACGAACCAAACTATGCTTGGTCCTTTGAACTTATTGTACCTGAGAATGGAATTTGTTTTGAGAAGGATGGTAATAGATTGGAATGCACGTTTGATACTTTAATGTTCCAGGAAAATGAAAGAACGCTTGGAAAAGAAGAGGTAAAACACTTCAAGTATGAATGGCCAATTCGTTTTGATTACTTGGATACAATTGATGGTGGAAATCTATCTACACAAGTGCATCCTCGCCAAAATTATATTCAGAAGGAGTTTGGAGAATCTTATACACAGGATGAAACATATTATATAACTGTGGCTAAACCGGATGCAAAAGTTTACATTGGGTTAACGGAAGATTGTGATCCGGAAGATTTTCGTAATGTATTAGAGGATTCAATGCGAAACGGAAAGGAAGTGGATATAGATAAATATGTGAACTGGGAGCCAAGCAAACCCCATGATCTTTTTCTAATACCAAACGGTACTGTTCATTGCAGTGGTAAAGGCAATCTTGTGCTCGAAATTAGTGCGACTCCATACATTTTCACTTTCAAGATATACGATTATCTAAGACGTGATCTTGATGGCATCCTTCGTCCTATAAATGTTGAACGAGGATTTGATAACATTCGTTTTGAAAGACGAAAAAATTGGATAAAAGAAAATCTTATAGCAAAACCGGTAACAATAACAGAAGGATCTAATTGGAAGGAAGAATCTTTATACAATAAGCCTTACTCTTTTTATAACATCAATCGTGTAGAGTTTAAAAGTGAATACACATTCGATACAAATGGGAAAAGTTATACTATTAATTTAGTTGAAGGCGATAGAATAAATGTAGAATCACAAAATGGAAGGGTTGCACATCTTTCATTCCTTGAGACAATGATAATTCCAGCAGCAACGGGAAATGTCAAACTTATTAATCAATCGAACAGAAGCTGTAAAATTGTAAAAGTATTTGTTAAAGATGGGATAGGCAAATCGTTACCTTTAAATGATCCGATTAAGTAATTAAATATCTATAGGAAATAATCTATGGCAGAAGTAAAATTAGTAAACATATCTAAGACATTTGAAAAAGGGATCGTAGCAGTAAAAAATGTTAACCTTGAGATCCAGGATAAAGAGTTTGTTGTACTTGTCGGACCTTCCGGCTGTGGCAAATCAACTACCTTAAGAATGATTGCCGGCTTAGAAGAAGTTACCAGTGGTGAACTTTACATTGACGGAGAACTGATGAATTTTATTACTCCAAAGAATCGGGATATTGCTATGGTTTTTCAGAATTATGCATTATATCCTCATATGACAGTTTATGAGAATATGGCATTTGGTTTAAAACTGCGTAAGTATAAAAAAGTGGAAATTGATGAGAGAGTAAACGAAGCCGCGGCAATTTTAAATCTTGAAGAGTTAATGGATCGACGGCCAAAGGCTCTTTCTGGTGGACAGCGCCAGAGAGTTGCTGTAGGCAGAGCAATTGTCAGAAAGCCAAAAGTGTTTTTATTTGATGAACCTCTGAGTAATCTTGATGCTAAGTTGCGAGTACAAATGAGAACCGAAATTTCTAAACTACACAAGAAATTAAATGCTACTATAGTTTATGTTACACATGATCAGACCGAAGCAATGACTATGGGTAACAGAATTGTCATTATGAATAAAGGAGTTGTTCATCAGGTAGATACACCGATAGATTTGTACAACAAACCTGTAAATAAATTTGTTGCGGGATTTATCGGCAGCCCTTCAATGAATTTTATTGAGGGGACTATCAGTTATTCCGATAGGAATCTATTATTTACTTCTGCCTCCAATGATCTGATACTTCACATAGATGAAAGCAAATATCCAAAAATTAAATCTTATAACGATAAGAAGATAATAATTGGAGTTCGTCCGGAAGATATAATCCCCTCAAATAATAATGGTGGTGTGGGAAATTATTCGGCCGATTTAGAAGTGGTCGAGCCAATGGGTAATGAGCTATTTCTATACTTTACATTATCAGGTGTTCAAATAGTTGCAAGGGTAAGTAAAGAATTTGTGTTCGCCGCAGGTGATAAAATTAATCTCTCCTTTAATCCTGATAAGCTTTACTTCTTCGATAAAGAAACGGGGCAGAGTATTAATTGAGTAACGGCATCCCTTCGAATCATTTGGCTTCTTATGTAACTTTATCTCCCCTCTTCACTGATAATATGATTTTCCAGAGAGATAATCAGACTGTATTGTTTGGCACGGCAGAACCGAATAAAAAATTTATGATTCGTATTAACGGAGATGAGTTCATAATTACATCAGATAACAATGGTGATTGGATCACTCACTTGAATCCTATACCGGTTGGAGGACCCTACGAATGTAATATTATCTATAAACAAGAATTAGCTGTAAATAACATCGTTTGTGGAGACATTTATTTATGTTCAGGTCAATCAAATATGGAAATGCAGCTCGATGGTTGGGGAAGAGTAAATAGCTACAGAAAGGAAATTGCAGATGCTAACTTTAATAATATAAGATTACTCAAAGTTGATCACAACACCAGTCTTAATGAACAAAATGAAATTAAAACTTCCGGATGGGAAGTTTGTAGTAGTAAGACTGTTACAGGTTTTTCGGCGGCTGCATTTTTCTTTGCAAAAGAATTGCTGAAGGATGTTGACATTCCAATCGGTTTAATCCAATCCACCTGGCCCGGCTCTCCTATTGAAGCATGGATGAGCAGAGAAAGTTTATCTCAATTCAAAGAAAATAAGTTTGTACTGGATAAGTTATACTCTGATGCAAATTCTGAAGAGATGTTAAGTGCAAATTATCTAAATGAATTTACAAACTGGGAAACAGAAATAGCTCACCAAGAGCCAGAACATTTAAATGGAAATTGGAAGGATCAGTTTGATTGGCATTCTGTAAACTTACCCTATATGTGGCAGGAGAGAGATTTCCCTGAATTTAATGGCTCTATTTGGTTTCGTAAAAATTTTGAAATTCCTAAGAATGATTCCGATGATGACTTCTTCTTAAATTTGGGACCGGTCAAAGACTCTTATTCAATATGGATTAATAGCATATTGATAAATTCAGTATCGCCATTAGATTTCACAAGAGTACATCGTATTCCGAAGGATGTATTATTAATAGGTAATAATGAAATAGTGGTTCGAGCATTCGCTGAACAATACGGCGGGGGTTTCTGGGGAGAAGAGGAAGAAATAAAACTTTATAACTCGATTTTTTCTCTTTCAATATTTTCAGATTGGTTCGCTGCGAAAGGGGCTGATCTAAGTACGATATCTGAAAAACCAAAGAATCCAACTGATATTGATGTTCCAACTGTTCTGTTCAATTCAATGATAAATCCATTAATAAGATTAAACATCAAAGGCATTCTTTGGTACCAAGGCGAAAGTAATGTAGATGACCCTGAAAAGTACGGTAGATATTTTAAAGCATTAATCACAGACTGGAGCAATAGATTTAACGGGGGAGATATCCCATTTCTATTTGTACAGCTCGCTAATTATTATGAGGTTGATGACGAAAGTAATGCGACGTGGGCCAGGTTGCGTGAAGCTCAGGAAAGTGTTTTAAAATTTGATAAAACTGGGATGGTGTGTTCAATAGATATTGGAGAAGCAAATGATATCCATCCACGTAATAAGCAAGATATAGGAATTAGACTTGCTTTGCTTGCAAAGAAAATGATTTATAATAAAAATGTTGTTTATACCGGACCGAAATACATTAACCATCAAATCATTAAAAATAGTGTTATTGTTAATTGGGCGATATCCGGAGAAAGCTTAAAAACTATTGATAGTTCAATGGCGAGAGAATTCATGATTGCTGCTGAGGATAAAAAATTCTATAAGGCAAACACAGTTATCGATAGATGTAAAACCATTCTGAGCAGCAACGAAGTAACGAATCCGGTTGCCGTTAGGTATGCATGGGTAAACAATCCGGTTTGCAACCTTACTGATGAATCAGGGTTACCAGCACTGCCCTTCAGAACTGATAGCTGGTAGTAATTAAAAGATAAAAATGGAAATAAAAGAAATATTAGTATTGCATCACAGCCATTTGGATGTTGGATACACACATAGTCAACCTATTATCTGGCAGCTTCAGTATGAATTCATCGAGGGAGCATTAAATCTTTTAGATTCAACCGATGATTGGGATGAATTTTCAAAACCCCGCTGGACTTGTGAAGTGACGGCACAAGTTATTGAGTGGTTGAAATATGCCAATGAGAGCAGTAAAGAGAAATTCAAGAAATATCTGGCTGAAGAAAGGATAGGAATATCCGGTTTGGAATATAACACTACTCCAAATTCAAATGCGGAACAACTTTCTTTGCAACTTCAAAATATTACTAAACTTAAAAAAATGTTCCACGCTGACATTAAAACTGTCAACCAGCATGATGTTAACGGGTTGCCATGGAGTTCTGCAGATATAATGATTGATGCAGGTATTGAATTATTTATTATGGCAACGAATAACCACTTTGGCGGCTATACTTATAAGCGCCCATCAGTATTTCGGTGGATAACCCCATCAAAGAGAGAACTTCTGGTTATGAACGGAGCACATTATACTATGTTCGACCAGTTAATGGATACACCTTCCGATAGTTTAGCAAAAATAGAAGAAGGATATAAACTTTACTTAGACTTCCTTGAAAAGATGGATTATGATTTGGATTTTATATACCTGACCACTGCAAATGCACCTATTTGTTATGATAATGCACCCCCGAACCTTGAGGTAGCAAATTTAATCAGAAAATGGAATAGTACAGGTAAAGAACCAAAGATTAGATATATAACACCCAACATGCTTTTGGATAGAATAAAGGAAATTGATACTGATAATCTTGTACAGTTAAACGGCGATTGGACAGACTACTGGAATTATGGATGCGCGAGTACTGCGTACGAAACAAAGTTAAACCAGAATACTAAATCATTACTTCATACCGCGGAAATGATTTCAACCTACAATATTTACGGGAATAGCTATAGAAAAAAGGAAGTACTTAATTCAGCCAGGTTCAATATTAATCTATTTGATGAACATACCTGGGGTGCATTTAACTCTGTAGATTTTCATAATGATTTTGTGAGAGCGACAGATAATTTGAAGAAACAGTGTGCTTACAAAGCTCGTGAATTAACTGAATATTATTTAATTAATGAATTGGAAAATTTTGCCGGTAATCCTGAAAGTAACTACAAACAAGAGGGAGTCCTCGTTATTAATTCCAGTCCTAAGAGGAAAAAAGTATATATTCCGATACCTGCACAGTGGAAATTAGATGGTAAACGCTTACGAACCGCCAGATTTAGCTGGCCAAACCGCTATCAGCAATTACAAGAAGCAAAACTTTACGGACCGGTTGAATTAGAAGCCCAGAGTTGGCAGAAAATTCCATTCTATGAATTACAAATTGCAGAGGAAACTCCTATGGTTGCAATCGGTGATAATGTTGAAAAAAAAGTAGTTCAAAGATTAAATCGACCGGAAGGCGATACGGAGGAAGTTGGATTGAGTTTTATAGACTCGCCATACCATCGTCTTGAGTATGATAAACAAACCGGTAGGATAACTTCACTAATTGATAAAAAATTAAAGTGGGAAATATTAGACCAAGACAGTGACTATACATTTTTCCAGTTTGTACATGAATATCCTGACCCACTTGTAAATGGAGACAGAACAGCTTTCTATGCAAGAGATCTGGTTAAAGAAAAATTTGATGGTAATTGCTGGATGACTGATTGGAAAGCTAAACGGGAAACAGCAATTAATTTTATGGGATCTAAAACTGAACAAACTCCGGAAGGAATTACTCTGGTATTAAGATTTAATGTTCCAGGAGCCAAATATTTAGAACAAAGAATTACGCTCCTTGGTAATTCAGAACTAATTTTATTGGATGTAACTATTCATAAAGATGAGGTACTATCTCCTGAATCGATATACTTTACCTTCCCATTAAACTTAACAGAGAACTGGAAGGCACATTTTGATACTGCTGGTATCCATGTTGAATTAGATGAGGAGCAGTTGCCAAAATCCAGCATAGGTTGGCAGACTGTTGAATCGTATGCTTCAATGTATAATGAAGATAGAGGAGTTGCATTATTTTGTCCCGATGCACCAATGGTTCAAATGGGAGGATTTAACTTTGGAAGAAAATACTATTCTATCAAAAGATCGTCGTCACCTCTTCTACTTGCGTGGCCACTAAATAATTATTGGGATACAAATTTTCCTTCAAGTCAGCCCGGACAAATAAACTTATCTTATGCATTTTCAACTTTCAAGAAATTTAACAAACAACAAATATTTCAATTAGGTAGGGAGATTTCAACTAAGATTGAAATACACCCGGCAATGAATTGCAAGAAAAAGGAGGGCGGTTCATTTATAGATATTAAGGATCATAATGTACAACTTCTAAATCTAAAACTATCCGAAGATAATAAAGGAATCATAGCCAGAGTAGTAAAGATCGGGCAGCAAACCAGGACAACTTCCATTAAGTTCCCGAAAAAGATTAGGCAGGCATCATTAGTTAACACCTTTGAAGAGGTCGTTGAAGAGCTTCAAGTAAAAAAGAACGAAGTGTTAATTGATTTAGTTCCTAACAGGATCACACAAATATTAATCATTCCTTCGGATTAATTATTTTTAACAAATAGTCTAAAATAACTTATATGAAAAATAATTCTGAAAATTTTCCCGGCCATAACATTATTAAACCTATGAATGATGCCATAAAAACATTTGAAAGTAAATTAGAGAAAGAACCGGAAAACATCGATGCACACATTGGCTTAGCTGAGTCATATTTCGCTTTGTGGTGTTATGGTATTATTCCCTATGCCGAAGCAATAGAAAAAGTAAAGGATTCAACATCAATTATACTTAAGTTAAAAAGTAACTTTTGCGATGCGCACACATTATCAGCGCTTATAAAATTAAGTGAGTGGGATTGGGATGGTGCTGAGCAGGAATTTAAACTCGCAATAGATTTAAGCCCGAATAGTGCGAAGGCTCATCATTGGTATGCACTTTACCTTGCAGCAATGGGACAATTTAAAAAGTCTGTAGCCGAATCTAAGAAAGCTGTGGAACTCGAACCCTCATCTGGTTACAAAATAGGTCTTGGTTCTATATACTATTTTGCTCACAATTTTAAAAAATTAAAAATTGAGATGAAAGAATTAATCTCCGAAGACCCTAAATTTGCACAAGGCTACGATTGGCTCGGTATGGCTTATCTACAATTGAATGAGTACGACAACTCCATCAAAGTATATGAAAAAGCTGCTTCACTCTCCGGGCGATTAGCTGAAATTCTGGGTGGACTCGGTCACGCTTACGGAATCTCCGGCAGAGAAAAAGAAGCTAAAAAAATACTTTATGAGTTAAACAATTATACTTTGAAATATTATATTCCTCCAGTTCAGATTGCTTACGTTTATGCAGGATTGGGTGAAGATGATAAGGTATTTGAATTGTTAGAAAGGGCATACAAGGAACGAGCATGGGAATTGATCTTCATGCGAGAGGAACCGTGGTTTGTTTACTTACATTCAGATAATAGATTCGAAGAACTTGTTGCTCGCCTTAAGTTTCCGGAAAAGATCAATGTTTGAAAGTGCACTATTCAACAATAGTTAAAGTTATTTTAGGTATCTCACTGATTCATCAGTTTATTTAGCATTGAAAATCGAAATTATCTCAACGATAATTTTCTTCAGTTCTCTTTATTTGTATTTTAAATTCAGTTATTGATTAGGAAGATAATAATTATGCTAACAGGCAAATACAAAAAATTATTAAATGAATTTCAAATTGTCATCCCAAAAGAACAGATATTAACAGATGAGTTTCAAACATACGCATTGGGAACTGATGCCGGCTTTTACCGCTTAATACCAAAGATTGTTGTAAAAGTTGAAAGTGAAGAAGAGGTCATTCATGTAATAAGATCTTGCAAATTCAGGAATATCCCATTCACATTCCGGGCAGCGGGTACAAGTTTATCCGGTCAGGCAATTTCAGATTCTGTATTAGTTATGCTGGGCAAAGACTGGGATAACGTTGAGATTACAGATGAGGGACATAAAGTAAATGTACAACCGGGAATTATCGGCGGAAGAGTTAACAATCTACTATCAAGGTTTAATAGGAAGTTAGGACCGGATCCTGCATCAATAAATTCAGCTAAAATGGGAGGAATAGCCGCAAATAATGCCAGCGGAATGACAAGCGGGACGGTGAATAATATTTATAATACACTTGAGGGAATGAGGATAATATTTTCCGATGGCTCTGTGCTCGATTCTACAAATGACGAGAGCAGAAATCATTTCAGAAAGCATAACTTCGAGATGCTGAATCGTATAAACACCATATCAAAAAGATTAAAAACAAATAAAGAATTAAAGCAAAGAATTGAGAATAAGTATAAAATAAAAAATACTTGTGGTTATGGGCTAAACTCTTTAATAGATTTTGATGATCCAATTGACATTATAACTCACCTGATGATTGGTTCGGAAGGAACACTTGGGTTTATATCCGAACTATCGTTAAGAACAGTTCCTGATCTGCCTCACAAGGCAACTGCACTTCTGTTCATCAAAAATATTGCTTCAGCTTGTTCTATGATCCCAATCCTGGAGAAACTTCCTGTGGATGCTGCTGAGCTGATGGACAGATCATCATTAAGAACCGTTGAAGGATTACCGGGAATTCCTAAAGAGATATTGGTTCTTGATAATGAAGCAGCGGCATTATTGATTGAGACCTCTGCAAATAGTGAAGTAGAGCTTAATTATTCTGTTGAATTAATTAAAGAGAAACTGATTGGAATATCATTTACAAACAACGTAAACTTTACGACTGATGCGAGTGAAAGATTATTACTCTGGAATGTAAGAAAGGGCTTGTTCCCTACCGTATGTAAGAATAGAGAACCAGGTACGACCGTAATTATTGAAGATGTAAACTTTCACACTATGCAGTTATCGGATGCAATCTTAGATCTCAAACATCTATTAACAAAATATTCTTATAAAGATTCATCGCTTTGGGGTCATGCTCTATCAGGAAATATTCATTTCGTACTTACACAAAATTTCAGTACTCAAGATCATATATCAGCATACGATAGTTTTATGAAAGAGCTCGTAAAACTTGTTGTTGATAAATACGATGGCTCACTTAAAGCAGAACATGGTACCGGAAGGAATATGGCACCTTTTGTAAAGTATGAGTGGGGAAAAGAATTATATGATATAATGAAAGAAATAAAAGAAGTCTTCGATCCTGAAAATATTTTAAATCCGGGTGTGATTATTAATTCTGATGATACTATCCACTTAAAAAATATAAAAACTTTACCCATTGCGAATGATAAAATAGATAAATGTACAGAGTGTGGATTTTGTGAATCTACATGTCCATCTAAAGATTTAACATTAACACCGAGACAAAGAATTGTAATTATCAGAAAATTAGCAAATGAAAATAAATCATTTAAGTTTATAACCAAACGTGGTTACTTATCAAAGAATGCAATTTATAATTTTGAATCAACTTGTGCTGCTGACGGGTTATGTGCGGTTCGCTGTCCTGTAGATATTAATGTTGGAAGTTTAGTTAAAGAATTTAGGTTGTTGTCACACGGCAAAACTGCTATGTATCTGGCATCTTTTTTTGCAAAAAATTTTGGGAGTAGTATAAAATTTATTAGAGGTGTATTGAAAATAACTAATTTCTTAAGAACTGTATTTGGTGAAAGATTACTGCTTTTCAGTAGTAAGATATTGTCTGTAGTTAGTTTAAAAAGAATACCAGAATGGCATAACTTCATTCCTAAGCCACAGAATAAGATATCTCTAACTTCGAACAATCTTGAACAGCGAGCAGTTTATTTTCCTTCATGCACAAATAGAATATTTGGTGAATTCGCGGATGAGGAAGGGAGTCAATCAATTTTTAATTCAGTAAAAAATGTTCTTTCTTCTGCCGGGTATAATATTAATATGCCATTAAATCTTAACAACTTATGTTGTGGATTATCGTTCGAAAGTAAGGGATATTTTAGACAAGGCTTGCAAAAAAGTGAAGAGCTGTATTCTTCTTTAATGTCTACCTGTAAACAAGGACAACACCCAATTTTATTTGATACAAGTCCCTGTGCACATCATTTCAAGGAGTATGTCAGATCCCATAATAAAAATTCACTTCAACTTTTTGATCCGATTGATTTTATCTATGAAAAAATTCTGAATAAGATTGAGTTACAAAAATTGAATGATACTATTGCTATACATACGGTTTGCTCATCTAAAATAGCGGGGAATAGTGAACAGTTAATAGAAATTGCTAATCACTGTGCAAATAAAGTCATTACAACCGAAGGAATCGAATGCTGTGGATTTGCAGGTGACAGAGGGTTTTCTTATCCTGAATTAAGTAAATCCGCTCTTGAAAAATTGCCTGTAAGTATATCAAAGGAATGTAAAACCGGTTATTCAACAAGTAGAACGTGCGAAATCGGTTTATCAAAATATAGTGGTGTTTATTTTAATTCAATTTTTAATCTGCTGGATAGGAGTATCTCGGCAAATATTAATTCCGGAGACTAATTTATAATTTTAACTAAGCTGTGATTAATGAACTAACAACATTTTGCTTCGAAATTCCAAGCCCGTCTATTCCTAGTTCAACAACATCTCCTGATTTTAAATATTGTGGCTCCTTCATTCCAAGCGCAACTCCCGATGGTGTTCCCGTTGAAATTATATCGCCGGGCAGAAGAGTCATAAACTGACTTACATATGAAACCAGATAGGGAATATCAAAGATAAAATCACTAGTATTTCCCCTTTGCTTAATATTACCGTTTACTTTTAGCCACATGTTTAAATTGTTTAGATCTTCAATTTCATCCGGAGTCACTAAATATGGACCAAGAGGTGCAAAGGTATCCGCACTCTTTCCTTTAACCCATTGCCCCCCTCTCTCTAACTGAAATTCCCTATCGCTGTAATCATTATGCAACAGGTATCCTCCAACATAATCCAGTGCCTTTTCTTCATTTACATATTTTGCTTCTTTATTAATAACTAATGCCAATTCAACTTCCCAGTCAGTTTTAGTCGAATTTCTGGGAATGATAAGATTATCGTAAGGACCGCACATGGCAGATGTTGCCTTAAAAAAAATGATTGGTTCTGTCGGTTTATCCATTCCAGATTCTTTTGCATGCTTCCCAAAGTTTAGGCCTATACAAATAATTTTGCTTGATCTGCATACTGGAGCACCAAGGCGGGAGGGAGGTTTTATGTATGAGAGAGAACTTTTGTTGGTATCAAACCACTTTTGTAATCTGTCTAATCCATTGTCCTCAAAAAATTCTTCGTTAAAATCTTCGCAGAATTCACCCACGTCAAGATAGTTATCAGCACTTATAAATAATCCTGGTTTCTCTCTGCCGGGATCTCCAAAACGAATTAGTTTCATATTAAATAAATTATCTTAAATTCATTACTCCGCCATCTATATCATAAGCTGTGGCAGTTATGAATTGTGAATCATCGGAACATAAAAATAATGCTAACTTAGCAATTTCATCCGGTGTAGCCATTCTCCCGATCGGTTGAAAATTAGATAACTGTTGAAATACTTCTTCTTCACGTCCGGCATAATTTTTTTTCAAATAATCGTCAACAAAAGGAGTGTGCACTCTTGCAGGACAAATACAATTACAACGAATATTTTTACCGATATAATCTTTAGCTACAGACATAGTCATCGATAAAACAGCTCCCTTACTCATTGAATATGCAAATCGTTCATCAATACCAATTTTTGAAACAATAGAAGCTAAATTCAAAATTACTCCACCTCCTACACTTACCATCGAACTTATAGTTTCCTTTGTAACGAAGTAAACGCTCTTAACATTCACATTATAAAGACGGTCCATATCTGATGAAGAAGTTTGCTCAATATTTCCAACATGAGATATTGCAGCATTGTTAACAAGTATATCAATCTTCTTCTCTTGCCCTAAAACATTCCGTACTGCAGTTTTTACACTTTCCTCGTTTGAAACATCACAGTAAATAAACTTTGCCTCTCCTTCGTTTTTAATTATCTCATCCTCAGTTTCTATTCCTGAATCTTCTATGATATCAAATAAATAAACTTTAGATTTTTCGATAGCAAACATTTGAGCAATGCTTTTACCAATGCCTGAACCAGCTCCGGTAATAACAGATATTTTATTCTGAAGTTTTTCTGACACTTTATAAATACCTTAAATTGTTCTTATCAAATCATTAGTCTCTCTTGCTTCCACCGATAGTAATTCCCAGACCTCCATCTATTCTGAATGCCTGCCCGGTTATAAAACTTGCTTTATTACTCGCGAGGTAAGCTATAAACTCAGCAACTTCATCACTGGTGCCAATTCTTTTAGTCAGGTGCATGTCAACACACTCCTGATAAAGTTCATCAGGATCCGGAGAAAGTTGAAATGAATCTCTTAACATTGGCGTATCAGTAGTTCCCGGGCACACAGCAACACAACGGATGTTTGGAGCATAATCAACTGCAATACTTCGTGTTAATCCTAATAAAGCTGTTTTAGATGTTGTATAACCGGCAACATTTTTTTGCGTGATAAAAGCTTGAACACTCGATACATTAACTATACATCCTTTTCCCTTTTTTACCATCGAGGGAAGAGCATACTTTGAACATAAGAAGGCACTCTTAACATTTACATTAATAACCCGATCCCATTCCTCTTCAGTAGTTTCGGTAACACTACCATAGGTTTGAATTCCGGCATTATTCACTAATACATCAATATCACCCATCTCCTCTATTATCTGAGCAAAAGCATTTTTAACTTGATCCTCTTTTGAAACATCACATTGAATAAAAAATGTTTTTCCGCCAAGCTCATTTGCAAATTCTTTTCCTATTTCATCGATATCCAAAATACAAACATTTCCACCTGCTTCCTGAAAAACTTTTGAACAAGAACCTCCAATACCTTTAGCTCCTCCGGTAACAACAACATTTTTGTTTTTGAATGACATTGTTAGCTCCTGTTATGTGATGCAAGAGGCATCCCTTTTTTTCCGTAATCAATTTTTAGTATATGCCATCTTCCAAGGTTTGAAACAAAAAGTTGATCAAAGTTTTTACCACCGAACGCGATATTTGTAGGGTTAGAAAGTGTGTGTGCTTCCCAATCCTCATATAAAACTGTAGTGGTTTTATCTTTTGCTATTTTGAATATTTTATTTGGGGTGTAACACGAAACCAGTAAATTTTCTTCACCATCAAATGCACAACCATCAGGAACAGTTTCAGGCAGAGTACAATAGACTGATCTTTCGCCTGCTGAACCGTCAGAATTTATTTTAATTCTTTCTACTCCCGGAAGCCATGACGTAACTACAAATAAATATTTTTGATC
>SMVB01028922.1_pt1 | contig 20463 bp, 25 predicted proteins | sample 2456461 | NCBI WGS metagenome assembly SMVB01 (sample SAMN11095934, study PRJNA526329) | marine sediment metagenome | biome: Marine sediment; feature: Surficial sediment; material: Deep marine sediment; isolation source: Hadal surficial sediment | place: Pacific Ocean | collected 2014-05 | depth...
CCGTAGCGCGTCCGGCGATGAACGTTGGGAGGCGCAGTTGAAGTTGCAGCGTCTGCCACGCAACGCCAGCCCCGTTCGGCAACAGCGTCGCTGTGGTCTTACTGGTCGGCCTCATGGGGTGTACCGTAAGTTCGGGCTGGGCCGTAACAAGCTGCGCGAAGCCGCAATGCGTGGCGATGTACCTGGTCTGGTCAAGGCGAGCTGGTAGGGGAACGAAGATGACGATGCAAGATCCAATCGCAGATTTGTTGACCCGCGTGCGCAATGCGCAGACCGCAAGCCATGAAGCGGTCGCCATGCCCTGCTCGAAGATCAAGGTCGCAATTTGTGCGGTGTTGAAGGAAGAGGGCTATATCGACGAGTTCAGCATCGATCAAAGCGCCAAGCCGACCCTGAATGTTAGCCTGCGTTATCACGAGGGTCGGCCGGTGATTGAAGAAATCAAACGTATCAGCCGCCCCGGTTTACGCGTGTACAAGTCGTGCAACGAGCTACCCACGGTTCGCGGCGGTCTGGGCGTCGCCATCGTCAGCACCGACCGGGGCTTGATGACCGATCGTGGCGCGCGCGCTGAAGGCTTGGGCGGTGAAGTGTTGTGCACGGTATTTTGACGAGGAAGGGCGATGTCCCGAATTGCTGACAATCCAGTAACGGTACCGACTGGAGTGGACGTAAAGCTCGACGGCCAGCGCATTGACATAAAGGGCTCCAAGGGCGAACTGGGCATGGACGTGCATGTGCAGGTGGAGATCATTGAGGAAGGCGGCGTACTGAAGTTTGCCCCGCGTTCTGCCGACAAGCAGGCGCACGCAATGGCGGGTACCACGCGGGCGCTGGTTAACAACATGGTCACTGGGGTCTCGCAGGGCTTTGAACGTCGGTTGCAGCTGCAAGGCGTTGGTTATCGCGCCCAGGTCGAGGGCCAGAAGCTGAGTCTTCAGCTGGGGTTCTCACATCCCGTGCAGTACGAGTTGCCCGATGGGATTACAGTTGTGACCCCGAGCCAGACTGAAATTGTGGTCTCGGGCGTCAGCAAGCAATTGGTCGGCCAGGTTTCTGCGGAGATCCGCGCATTTCGGCCGCCGGAGCCCTACAAGGGTAAGGGTGTGCGCTATGCCAACGAGCGAGTGCGCCGCAAACAAGCGAAGAAGAAGTAGGCCTTGAGCGGGTATGGAATGTACAGGTAACAGCGAATGAACGACAAGAAAGCGTCCAGAATGAGACGCGCTCGGCGGGGCCGCATGAAGATGCGTGAGTTGGGCGCCGTGCGATTGACTGTCAACCGCACGCCAAAGCACATCTATGCGCAGGTCACCACGCCTTTGGGCGACCGTATTCTTGCGTCGGCGTCCACGCTCGACAAAACGTTGCGTTCTGCGAATTCGGGCAACGTTGGAGCGGCGGCAAAAGTTGGTAGTTTGATAGCCGAGCGCGCCAAAACCGCGGGTATCAGTAAAGTCGCGTTCGACCGCTCAGGTTTCAAGTATCACGGTCGGATCAAGGCGTTGGCCGACGCCGCGCGCGAAGGCGGACTGGAGTTTTAGCTATGGCGTATACCGACGAAATACGAGAAGAGGGCCTCGTCGAGAAGCTGGTCCAGGTGAATCGCGTTGCGAAAGTAGTCAAGGGTGGTCGCATTTTCGGTTTTACCGCGCTCACGGTCGTAGGCGATACCCACGGCCGCGTGGGTTTCGGCCGCGGCAAGGCGCGCGAAGTGCCGTTGGCCATTCAGAAATCCATGGAAGCCGCACGACGCAACATGGCCGACGTCGAGCTCAATGGTTCCACCATCTGGTATCCCATCAGCGCGCGACACGGCGCCTCGAAGATCTACATGCAGCCTGCTTCCGAAGGAACGGGCATCATTGCCGGTGGCACCATGCGGGCTCTGCTGGAAGCTGCCGGCATTCACAACGTGCTTGCCAAATGTTACGGCTCGACGAATCCAGTGAATGTGATTCGCGCAACATTCAAGGCGCTCACGAACATGAGCTCGCCGGAAATGATCGCGGAGAAACGCGGAAAGACCCTGGAAGACATCGGCATGGCCTCATGAACCGTAAGTCGATAACAGTCACATTGGTTAAAAGCACGGTGGGTCGGCTGAAAAAGCACAAGGCCTGCGTTGCCGGCCTGGGGCTCAGGCGTATAGGCCACTCAGTTGAAGTCGAAGACACACCGTCCGTGCGCGGCATGATCAATCGCGTGAGCTATATGGTAAAGGTCGAAGGAGAGTGACCATGCGACTCAACGACATGAGCCCGGTAGCAGGCAGCAAACCAGGCAGGCGCAGAGTCGGACGTGGTCGGGGATCGGGCTGGGGTAAGACTTGTGGTCGGGGTCAGAAGGGCCAGAATTGCCGATCCGGCGGCGGTGTCCGGCCCGGTTTCGAAGGTGGCCAGCTGCCGCTGCAAATGCGGGTTCCCAAGTTCGGCTTCCGTTCACGGGTAGGCTTGACGAAAGCAGAGGTGCGGTTGAACGAGATCTGCAAGGTCGACGGCGACGTTGTAGACATCGGCGCCCTCAAGGCGGCCAACCTGATCTCAGGCAACATCAAACGCGTGCGGATCATACTCTCCGGTGAGGTCAATCGGGCGCTGACGATCAAAGGAATTGGCGTAGGTGTTGGCGTAACCAAAGGCGCACGCAGCGCCATTGAAGCCGCCGGAGGCCAGGTAGAAGACTAATGGCAACCAATGCAGGACAACTGGCAGGGGTGCAAGCGGGATTGACCGAGCTACGCAGCCGCCTGTTGTTTGTGCTCATAGCGCTTCTGGTCTACCGCGCCGGCACCCATATTCCAGTGCCCGGAATCAATCCGGATCGCCTGGCGGCGCTGTTCGATCAGCAGCAGGGCGGAATCCTGGATTTGTTCAACATGTTTTCCGGTGGGGCGCTGGCACGGATGAGTATTCTTGCGCTGGGGGTTGTGCCCTACATCACCTCCAGCATCATTATGAACCTGATGACCATGATGTACCCGAACTTGCAGCAACTGCGCAAGGAAGGGGAATCAGGACGGCGCAAGATCACTCAGTACACGCGCTATGGCTGTCTGTTGATTGCTTTGATTCAAGGCACTTCGCTGTCGGTCACGCTGGCAAACCAGGGGCTCGCTTTTGCGCCGGGGTTCTCGTTCTACTTTGTCGCAACGACAACCCTGGTTACCGGCGCCTTGTTCATGATGTGGCTGGGCGAACAGATCACCGAGCGCGGCGTCGGTAACGGTATTTCGCTGATTATCTTCTCGGGCATCGTTTCCGGTTTCCCGTCGGCCATTGGCCAGTCTTTTGAAGCTGCTCGACAAGGCGATATCAACATCATCGTTTTGTTGTTCATTGCCGCGCTCGCGATAGGAATTGTGGGGTTCGTGGTCTTTGTCGAGCGTGGTCAGCGCCGCATCACCGTAAATTACGCCAAGCGTCAGCAGGGGCGGCGAGTGTTCCAGGGACAGAGCAGTCACCTGCCGTTGAAGATCAACATGGCCGGGGTGATTCCGGCGATTTTCGCGTCCAGCCTGTTGCTTGCGCCGGCGTCAATGGCGCAGTGGTTTGGCAACGCCCCGGGAATGGGCTGGATGCAGCAGATCTCGCTGGTGCTGTCGCCTGGGCAGCCGCTGTATATTATGATGTTTGCGGGCGGCATCATATTTTTCAGCTTCTTCTATACCGCGATCATGTTTGATCCGAAGGATATGGCTGACAACCTCAAGCGCCAGGGTGCCTATGTACCTGGGATCCGACCGGGACAGCAGACCGCGCGCTACATTGATGATGTGATCACCCGGTTGACGGTTTTCGGAGCACTTTACGTAACGACAGTTTGCCTGTTGCCGGAATTCATGGTCGTTGCGTTCAACATTACGTTCCAGCTAGGTGGCACGGCGCTGCTGATCGTGGTGGTAGTCGCAATGGACTTCATGTCGCAAGTGCAGGCACATCTGATGTCGAGTCAGTACGCCAAGCTGATGGAAAAATCCAACCTGAAGGGCTACGGGCGCACGGGCAGACCAAGATAATGGCTGGCCGGGGACCCTCAGCGGTGATTTAGATAAACGCGCCCATATAAAAAGGCCCAGATAGAGAACTAGCAATGAAAGTACGAGCGTCGGTCAAAAAAATGTGTCGCAACTGCAAGATCGTGAAGCGCAAAGGCGTCGTGCGAGTGATCTGCAGCGCTGAGCCGAGACACAAGCAGCGGCAAGGCTGAACAGGAGCATTTGAATGGCACGTATTGCCGGAATAAACATACCGGATAACAAGCACGCGGAAATTTCGCTAACTTACGTTTACGGTATCGGACGCACTAGGGCGGTTCAAATCTGCGAAGCTGCAGGGGTCAATCCGGGAGCCAGGATTCGGGATCTGCCCGAAGAGAGTCTCGATGCGATTCGTAGTGAGATTTCGAAGTTGACGGTAGAAGGCGACCTGCGCCGGGAAGTTTCCATGAACATCAAGCGGCTGATGGATCTTGGCTGCTACCGGGGCATTCGACATCGGCGTGGTCTACCGGTTCGCGGCCAGCGTACGCGCACGAATGCGCGCACGCGCAAAGGTCCGCGTCGGCTAAGGCCAATCAGGAAGTAAGAGATGGCAGAAAAGAAGAAAGTAAAGCGAGTGGTGGTCGACGGGGTCGCGCATGTACACGCCTCGTTCAACAACACGATCATCACCATCACGGACCGGCAGGGTAACACCTTGTGCTGGGCCACGGCCGGGGGATCCGGGTTTCGCGGCTCGCGCAAAAGCACGCCTTTTGCTGCCCAAGTAGCGGCCGAGCGCGCATCGAACAGCGCCTTGGAGTACGGCATGAAGAGAGTGGACGTGTTCATTAAGGGGCCGGGACCGGGACGCGACTCCGCCGTGCGAGCCTTGAACTCGGCCGGGTTGAAAATCAACAGTATTTCAGACGTTACACCGATACCGCACAATGGCTGTCGGCCGCCTAAGCGGCGGCGCGTCTAAAACGCAAACTGGAGATGTAAGGGTATGGCCCGTTACACAGGTCCAAAACTCAAACTGTCGCGCCGGGAAGGCACCGACCTGTACTTGAAAAGTGGGGTGCGCCCGATCGACTCCAAGTGCAAGCTTGAGCAGCCGCCCGGGCAGCACGGCGCACGGCGCACGCGCATGTCCGACTACGCGATTCAGCTTCGCGAAAAGCAGAAGGTGCGTCGTCTCTACGGCGTTCTGGAAAAGCAATTCCGCAACTACTACAAGAAGGCGGACCGGCAGAAAGGCGCAACGGGTGAAAACCTGCTGCGGCTGCTCGAAGGGCGATTGGACAACGTTGTGTACCGCATGGGATTCGGCTCAACCCGCGCCGAATCGCGCCAGCTTGTTTCGCACAAAGGAATTACGGTGAACGGGCATCTCGTAAACATCGCGTCCTACCAGGTAGGTGCGGACGATGTGGTTTCGGTGGCAGAAAAAGCGAAGGCTCAGCTACGCATCCAGTCCGCGATGCAGCTGGCGAGCCAACGCGCCCAGATTGACTGGGTAGATGTTGATCCGGGCAAGCTGGAAGGAGTTTTCAAGCGCTCGCCGGATCGCGAAGAACTGCCTTCGGAAATCAACGAAAGCCTCATAGTGGAGCTTTACTCGAAATAATTGCTCTTAGGTGACTTTTGTTACTGGAAGAATCAGGAGACGAAACATATGGTACAGTCGGCGACCGAATTTTTGACCCCACGCCACATCGACGTTCAAGCGAGCAGCTACACTCGCGCGAAGGTCACCCTTGAGCCGCTCGAGCGCGGATTTGGCCACACACTGGGTAATACCCTGCGCCGCATCCTTTTGTCGTCCATGCCGGGCTGTGCGATCACGGAGGTGCAGATCGATGGCGTGCTCCATGAGTACAGCACGCTGGAAGGCGTCCAGGAAGATGTCATTGATATTCTGCTTAACCTCAAAGGCATTGCCGTGGTCCTGCACAATCAGGACGAAGCCGTGATCACGCTGAGCAAAGAAGGTACGGGCCAGGTCACGGCCGGTGATTTCCAGCTGACTCAGGACGTCGAGATCGCGAACCCTGATCACTTGATCTGCTCGCTGAACGACAGAGGATCAATCCGGCTCGAGGCGCGCGTCACCCGGGGGCGCGGCTATGTACCGGTCGACAGCCTTGAAGAAGAGGAAGAATCCCGACCTATCGGGGTGCTGCGCATAGACGCGTCCTACAGCCCCATGCGACGTGTGGCATACAGCGTGGAGAGCGCGCGGGTCGAGCAGCGTACCGACCTCGACAAGCTGGTCCTGGATCTGGAAACCAACGGCACAATCGAGCCGGAAGAGGCGATCCGCCGTGCGGCGACGATCCTTCAGCAGCAGTTGGCGGTGTTCGTCGATCTTGAGAGCGAAGGCGAGCCGGTTGCCGAGGAAAAGGAAGACGAAATCGATCCGATCCTCATCCGGCCCGTAGATGACTTGGAACTGACGGTACGTTCAGCCAACTGTCTCAAGGCAGAGAACATCTACTATATCGGCGATCTGATCCAGCGCACCGAGGTTGAGTTGTTGAAGACGCCCAATCTCGGCAAGAAATCACTCACGGAAATCAAAGACGTGCTGGCCTCGCGTGGTTTGTCGCTGGGTATGCGCTTGGAGAACTGGCCGCCAACCAGCCTCAGAGGCGACGACAAGATCTCCTAGTAGCCGACGCGCAAAGACGCCGCGGGCATTACCCGAGGCTAATACCCGCGAATTAGGCTTGTAGAGAACTTGCCTACGAGAGCGAACGAACCAGGAAGCAGTCATGCGCCATCGCAAAAGTGGACGACATTTAAACCGCACCAGCTCGCACCGGCAGGCCATGTTCCGCAACATGGCCGTGTCGCTCATCGAGCACGAGATCATCAAGACTACGGTGCCCAAGGCCAAAGAGCTGCGTCGTGTTGCCGAGCCACTCATCACCCTGGCGCGAGAGGATAACGTGGCCAATCGGCGCCTAGCGTTTTCCCGCACACGCAGCAAGGCTGCGGTCGGCAAGCTGTTCGACGAGCTCGGTCCGCGTTATCGGGGGCGGCCCGGCGGCTATACCCGAATTCTCAAGTGCGGGTTTCGCGCAGGCGATGCGGCACCCATGGCTTACATCGAGCTGGTGGATCGGCCGAACGTCGACGTCGACGACGACGTCGGGGAGCAAGACGAGGCGGAAGAAGAAGTACAAAGGAGGTAGGGCTGATCGCGACGCGATCAGGCAAGCACGCGTTTGAGGAACCGTCCGGTGTGAGAGCCGCGATTCTTCGCCAGCTGTTCCGGCGTTCCCACCGCAACGATTTTCCCGCCACCCGAGCCGCCCTCAGGTCCTAAATCGATGACCCAGTCGGCCGTCTTGATGACGTCCAGGTTGTGCTCGATCACCACGATCGTGTTGCCCTGATCGCGCAGGCGATGCAGTACCACCAGCAGCTGGGCGATATCGTGGAAATGCAGCCCGGTGGTCGGCTCATCCAGAATGTAGAGCGTTTTTCCGGTTTCCCGTTTGGATAGCTCCCGCGACAACTTCACTCGCTGGGCCTCGCCGCCCGACAGGGTCGTGGCGTTCTGGCCGAGGCCGATGTACGACAGTCCTACATCCATGAGAGTTTGCAGCTTGCGCGCCAGCATTGGTATCGGGTCAAAGAACTCTCGAGCTTCTTCCACGGTCATTTCCAGAACCTCGTGGATGTTCTTGCCCTTGTAACGAACGTCCAGGGTCTCCCGGTTGTAGCGTTTGCCTTTGCAGACATCGCACGGTACATAGATGTCGGGAAGGAAATGCATTTCCACCTTGATCACCCCATCTCCCTGGCAGGCTTCGCAGCGGCCGCCTCTCACGTTGAAGCTGAACCGGCCGGGCTTGTAACCCCGGGTTCGAGCTTCCTGGGTCTGAGCAAACAACTCCCTAATGGGCGTAAAGAGGCCCGTGTACGTCGCCGGGTTCGAGCGCGGGGTGCGGCCGATGGGGCTCTGGTCGATGTCGACCACTTTATCGAGATGTTCCATTCCGGAGATGTGTTCGAACGGTGCCGGGGTGAGGGTACTCGCCTTGTTGAGAGCTATCGCGGCCACGGGATATAACGTGTGATTAATGAGCGTCGACTTACCGGACCCGGAAACGCCGGTGATACAGGTGAACAACCCACACGGAATATCAACTGTAATCGACTGCAGGTTGTTGCCGGTCGCTCCCGTGAGCTGCAGAGTCTCATCGGCATTGAAGCAGGTTCGCTTGGAAGGGATCGGGATGCACTTCTTACCGGCGAGATACTGACCGGTTATCGATTGTTGCGACTTCAGTATCTGCTCGAGGCCGCCGGCGACGACGATTTCACCGCCGTGCACACCGGCGCCTGGACCGATGTCGATAATGTAGTCGGCGGTGCGAATCGCTTCCTCGTCATGTTCGACCACCAGTACCGTGTTTCCCAGGTCGCGTAGATGCAGCAGGGTCTTCAGCAAACGCTTGTTGTCGCGCTGGTGCAGGCCGATCGAAGGTTCGTCGAGAATGTACATTACCCCCACCAGTCCCCCGCCGATCTGGCTGGCGAGACGAATCCGCTGAGCCTCGCCCCCCGAAAGAGTTTCGGCGCTACGGTCCAGGGTGAGGTAGTTCAAACCCACGTCCACAAGGAACTGCAGGCGGGTGCGGACCTCCTTGAGAATCCTGTCGGCGATCTCGCCGCGCCGGCCGGTGAGCTTGAGCTGCTTGAAGTAGGTGAGCGTTTCTTCCACCGAGCCGGAGGTCACCTGAGGCAGGTTTACCTTGTCGATGAATACGTGGCGCGATTCCTCCCGCAGCCGGGTGCCACCGCACTCCGGGCAGCTGCGCACGCGCACGTACTTCTGCAGATTTTCCCGAACCATGCGGGAATCTGTCTCGTGGTAACGGCGTTCCATATTCGGGATTACGCCTTCGAAGCGGTGTCGGCGGCGGATGACATCGCCGCGGTCGTTGACGTAGCTGAAATCGATTCGCTCCCTGCCACTGCCATAGAGGATCGCGTCTCGGTGTTTTTTCTTCAGCTTGTCAAAGCGCGCCTCTACGTCGAAGCCGTAGTGCTCGGCCAGTGATGACAACATGTGGAAATAGTAGACGTTGCGTCGATCCCAGCCGCGGATCGCGCCTTCGGTCAGCGTCAATTCTTCATCCTGTACGACCAGAGCTGGATCGAAGAACTGCTTGACCCCCAGACCATCGCAATTCTGACACGCGCCGGCAGGGTTGTTGAAAGAGAACATGCGCGGTTCCAGCTCCGGTATGCTGTGGCCGCAGGTGGGACACGCGAAGCGTGCCGAGAACGTCAGCTCCGGGGCGCTGTCGTCGTCCATGTCGCACACCTTCGTCACGCCATCGGTGAGGTCCAGGGCCGTTTCGAAAGACTCGGCCAACCGCTGCTGCATGCCGTCGCGCACGCGCAAACGATCCACTACCGCCTCCACGGTGTGTTTTTTGTTCTTATCGAGCTGTGGTGGATGGTCTAGGTCTACCACAATGCCGTCTATACGCGCCCGGATGAAACCATTGGCCATCAAGTCCTTGAATACATGCAGGTGCTCGCCCTTGCGCTCGTTGATTACCGGGGCGAGAACCATAATGCGTTTGCCCTCGGGAAGCGCCATGACCTGATCGACCATCTGGCTGACGGTCTGTGCATCCAGGGGCAGGTCATGGGTCGGGCAGCGAGGCTCGCCGACTCGAGCGAACAGCAGGCGCAGGTAATCGTAAATCTCGGTAATTGTGCCGACGGTGGAGCGGGGGTTATGGGAAGTCGATTTCTGCTCGATGGAAATGGCCGGGGACAGGCCTTCGATATGGTCGACGTCCGGCTTCTCCATGATGGAGAGGAACTGGCGGGCGTAGGCGGACAGCGATTCCACGTAGCGGCGCTGCCCTTCGGCATACAACGTATCGAAAGCCAGCGAGGACTTCCCCGAGCCGGACAACCCAGTGATGACCACCAGTCGATCGCGGGGTATGTCCACATTGACGTTCTTCAGGTTGTGGGTGCGTGCGCCGCGTACCGTGATACTGTCCATGCTGCCTTCATTAACCTTAAAATCTTTGTTCGACAGACGCCGACCCTGAAGGGCCAACCAGCCAACATAAACTGATCGAAACTGCGGGGCAAGCCGGGGGTTCGCTTACGGAAAATTAGTGGGTCCGTGGTAGACTGGGCGTCTTCGAAAGACCAGGACATGACAGGTACGCTATGGCTCGGGGGATCAACAAAGTAATTCTCATCGGCAATCTGGGCAGAGATCCGGAAACCCGATATTCGCAAGGGGGCAAGGCGGTCACTAGCTTCAGCGTTGCGACCACCGAGAACTGGCGCGACCGGGAAAGCGGTGAGCAGCACGAACGCACCGAATGGCACAACGTTGTGTGTTTTGCCCGTCTGGCAGAAATTGCTGGCGAATATCTGCGTAAAGGCTCCAAGGTGTACATCGAAGGCAGCCTGCGCACCAGCAGCTGGGAGCAGGATGGCCAGAAGAAGTATCGCACCGAGATAATGGCTCGAGACCTGCAGATGCTCGACAGCCGGGGTGGTGGCGGTGCGCCCAGCGGGTTTGAATCCGCGTCGGAGTCTGCGCCGCCTTTGGACACGCCATCGGGGGCGCCATCGGGCCCACCATCGGGGGCGCCATCGGGCCCCCCGTCGGGGGCGCCGTCGGGGGCGCCGTCGGGGGCGCCGTCGGGGGCGCCGTCGGGGGCGCCTTCTACCCATGCAGGGGACAACGCGCCGACGCTATCGGATGATGACGACTTCGACGACGACATACCCTTCTAACGATAGGCTTTGCTGGGGGATGTAGGACGGCGGCGTCTTTCCGGCGCGTGCCCTACCTGTCCTGGATATCTATATGCCCGAGCAGAGCAAGAATCCCACCAGACCTGCCCCTAGAAGCAGTCGGTAGATGACGTAGGGCATCATCCCGGTTCGCTCCACCAGCGCGATGAAGTAGTGAATGCAGGCATAGGCGCATAGTCCGGCCAGCGCTGTACCGACTGCGAGCTCCGGCCACCGCGCGGATTCGCCAGCATCCAATAGATCCAGCGTCGCGAGCAGAGCGGCGCCGGATATGGTCGGGATCGACAACAGAAAGGAAAACCGCGCAGCGCTCGTCCGGCTCAACCCCAGCAGCAGTGCCGCTGTGATCGTCACGCCCGAACGCGAGGCGCCAGGTACTATGGCCAGTACCTGGGCTGAGCCGATCATGAGTGTCTGCATCCAACTCGGTTGGTCGATCTGCCCGCGTTGTCGATCCGCCCACCACAGGGCCACAGCGAACACAATGCTAGCGGCTGCGATGACCGCCACCGAGCGCAGCTCACTCTCCACCCAACCCTTCAGAAAATATCCGACGATCACTACTGGCAGCGTTGCGACCACTATCTTGAGCAGCAACTCCGTGTGCTCGTCGTAGCGTCGCTGCGTGAGCAGCCGGGTTCCACTGATTGCAAACTGCGCCATCTCGCTGCGAAAGTAGGCGAGCACTGCCAGCAGAGACCCCACGTGCACAGCAATATCGAAAGCGAGGCCTTGATCCGGCCAATCGCTGAGCAGGGTGGGCAGAATGAGATGCGCGGAACTCGAAACCGGCAGGAATTCCGTTAGGCCCTGGATCAGGGAAAGCACGATGATCTGCAACCACTCCACGGCCGCGCAGTCTACCCATACGTGTGGCAAAGGGCGAATACGTAGCGTTCGCTACGTTGATCGCAATGCGATCGGCCCGCGACTGAGGTGGGAACCCCATGCTATGGTGCGCGTCATGGAGATACCGCTGTTCCCGTTGCGCGTAGTGTTGTTCGACGGGGGTCGTCTGCCGCTGCAGATATTCGAGACGCGTTATCTGGATATGGTCAGCCGATGCATGCGCGCAGCGTCGCCGTTCGGCGTGGTTCTGATCCGCGGCACCGACAGCGACGCGCGGCTCGAGCAGGAGGCGCGGCAACCAAAGATTTTCGAGGTTGGTACCGACGCTGAGATTGTGGACTTCAACCAGCTGTCTAACGGCCGCTTGGGGATCATCGTCAAAGGCGGGCGGAAATTCCGGGTAGTGTCTACCCGCGAACAGGCGGACCACCTGTTGTTGGGGGTGGTGGAATATCTGCCTGCGGAGCCTGTCGTCGCCGTTGACAACGAGCACGAGGCGCTTGTGGACATTCTACGTGAGCTGGTCAAGCACCCGGGTGTACAGAAGCTCGGGCTCGAGATCGACTTCGCAGATGCGCGCTCAGTTGGCGCACGCCTGGCCGAACTGTTACCCATCGAACCGGAAATCAAGCAGAGCCTGCTGCAGCTCCAGTTGCCCCGGGAGCGTCTCCAGGAGCTGAATCGCCTGGTCAATAAGTTTCGCGGCTAACGTATAATTACCGGTCCTTCTTCTGGCAGCAGACTGGCACGAGACCGATGACTGACGTTGCGACCTATATGAGCAAGGTGACCCGGGACGCCCGCGCGGCCTCACGGGTGATCGCCGCTGCCAACAGCGAAACCAAGTCGCGCGCGCTCAAAGCCATGGTCGAGGCTCTGGATACAGATCGCGCGAGGCTCAAAGAGGCAAACAGCCTCGACATGCATGCGGCGCAGACCAACCGCATAGATCAGCCTCTCATGGACCGGCTGATGCTCGATGACCCTGCGATCGATCGCATGCTCGAAGGTATCCTGCAGGTCGATAAGCTCCCCGACCCGGTTGGGGAAGTCAGCGGTTTGGCGTTTCGCCCGACGGGAATTCAGGTTGGCAAGATGCGGGTGCCATTGGGCGTGATCGGCATCATTTACGAATCCCGCCCCAACGTCACAGCCGATGCCGCCAGCTTGTGTCTCAAATCCGGCAACGCCTGCATTCTGCGCGGTGGTTCCGAAGCCGTCGAATCCAACAAGGCCATTGCCCGGGCGATTGCTCTGGGCTTGCGGGCCGCGAACTTACCCGAAACCGTGGTGCAGCTTGTCAACACCACCGACCGTCAGGCGGTGGGTGAGATGCTCAAGGCGGACAAATATGTGGATGTGATCGTCCCGCGTGGTGGCAAGGGGCTCATCGAACGTATCATCCGCGAATCAAAGATCCCGGTCATCAAACATCTCGACGGCGTTTGCCACGTATATATAGACGATAGTGCGGATGTCGACATGGCCGTGGCTATTGCCGTGAATTCCAAGACTGAGAAGTACGCGGTATGCAACGCCCTGGAGACGCTGCTGGTCGCCGACAGTATCGCCGAGCGAGTGCTGCCAGCGCTGGCTGAGCGCTACGAACAGGCAGGCGTAGAGCTGCGTGGCTGTGAGCGGGTGTGCAGGCTGATCGCGGGCGCGCAGCCTGCATGCGAAGACGACTGGTGGGAAGAATATCTGGGCCCGGTGCTGGCGGTGCGGGTGGTGGACGGCATCGATGCTGCGATTGCCCACATCAATAAATACGGCTCGCAACACACCGATGTCATCGTGACCAACGACTATGCCAACACGCGCCGATTCCTCATGGAGGTGGACTCGGCATCGGTGATGGTCAACGCCTCCACGCAGTTTGCCGACGGTTTTGAATTCGGCCTGGGAGCAGAGGTCGGCATATCCACCGACAAGCTCCACGCACGCGGGCCTGTCGGGCTCGAGGGACTCACCTCGGAAAAATTCGTTGTCTATGGCAACGGCGAGATCCGTCACCGTTGATCTGTCTTTTTGGCGGCACCTTCGATCCCGTGCACTGTGGCCACATTCACGGAGCCGCAACCGTGTGTGACGCGCTCCAGCTATCTGAGCTACGGTTGGTGTTGTCGGCTCGACCGGGACATCGCGAGCCGCCGGGTGCCCCGGCGGCCGATCGCTGGCAGATGCTGCGCCTGGCCTGCGCGGAAGATCCCCGGCTGGTTGCCGATGACCGCGAGCTCAATCGCGACGCGCCTTCGTATACCGTCGAGACGCTCGCCGAGCTGCGCGGCGAGGTGGGGAACGGCGTTCTAGCCTGGGTGCTCGGCAGCGATGCCTTTGCGGAGTTGCCCAGCTGGCACCGATGGACCGAGGTGCTCGAACTTACCAACCTCGTGATTTTGCAGCGTCCTGGACAGACCTATCCTCTGGAAGGAGGGCCGAACACAGTGCTTGATTCGGTATGCGCCGAACACCGCGTCGACCACCCTCCGGACAGAGCCTGCGGGCAGATTATGTTTCTGGAGGACGAGATGCAGGCCATATCGGGCTCACAGGTGCGCACCGCGCTGGTGTCGGGTCGGCATGTGGCCCATTTGCTCCCGGACCAAGTGGCAACATATATTACCCAGCACGGCTTGTACGGAGTACCACGTGACCCCTGATGCACTGCACGATCTCGTCGTTGATGCCTTGGAAGACCGCAAAGGTCGAAACATCGTGACCCTGGACGTCGCAGACGTTGCCGATTTCACGGATTTCATGGTCATAGCCAGCGGGACCTCCAACCGACATGTCAGGTCGCTCGTTGACCAGGTGGTCGAGTCTGCCAAGGCGCAGGGCAATCGGCCGCTCGGCGTCGAAGGTCGAGAAACCTACGAATGGGTGCTGGTTGATCTGGGAGACGTCCTGGTCCACGTGATGCAGGTGGAAACACGTGCGTTCTATGACCTCGAGCGGCTCTGGACGGAGTTGCCTGCAGATACGGAAAGCTTGAGCTGAAACTCCGCCTGCTAGCCGTGGGCCAGCGACCCCGTTCCTGGGTGACGGATGGTTTCAACGATTATGCCCGGCGTCTGCCCAGAGAATCCGAACTGTCCCTGGTCGAGGTGGCTGCTGGCGCTGGCAAGGGCCGGCAGCCGGAACGGACCCGCGCCGAGCAGGCGCAACGATTACTCAAACAACTTGGCAAGAACGACTGGGTGGTTGCCCTGGATGCAGGCGGTGAGGAGTGCAGCACGCAACAGTTGGCCGCAAAGCTGGATCATTGGCGTATGCAGGGTCGCGACGTGACTTTTCTAGTGGGTGGTGCGGATGGCCTGGATCCATCGTGTCTGACGAGAGCAAACGAAGTCATGTCATTGTCAAAGCTCACGTTTCCACACGAGCTGGTCAGGGTTATCCTGGCCGAGCAGATCTATCGGGCCTGGGCCATACTTTCCGGGCACCCCTATCATCGCGCCTGACATGTCGCCGAACCTCTCCATAAAGGACAGCTCATCTGAACGCCGCGCGTTTTCCAGCCGCGCGCTGGGGCTGTTCGTGGTGGCAATCGTCCTGGTGCTCGGGCTCGTGGTTCGGCTGCTGCAGCTGCAGATCTGGGAATACGATACCTACCGTACCCGCTCGGAAGACAATCGCATTCTGGTGCAGCCGCTCGCGCCACCTCGCGGGCTGATCTATGACCGCCAGGGCGTTCTGCTGGCCGACAACCGGCCGGTCTCCAGCCTGGCGCTGGTGCGCGAGCGAATCGTCGACCTCGATGCGCTCATCGCAGAGCTTCGGGGTCTGGTGAGCATCAGCGTGGAGGACATCGAAGGCTTCGCCGAGCGGCTAGAGCGGCGCCGGCGGCCATACGAACCGGTCGCGCTGAAGCTCACCTTGAGCGAACGAGAAATTGCGGTGCTCGCCGTCAACCGTCACCGTCTGAATGGTGTAGAGATCACGACTCAGCTGGTTCGCCACTATCCGTTTCGCGGTCTGTTCGCCCATGCTGTGGGATCGGTTCGGCGGGTTACCGAAGACGACCTGCGGCGCCTTGACCCGGTTCGCTACAGCGCCACCAAGTTCGTCGGCAGGCGTGGTGTGGAACGCTTCTACGAAACCTCCCTGCATGGCGAGGTTGGATACCAGCGGGTAGAAACCGATGCCCACGGACGCATCCGCCAGGTGCTGGAGATCAACCCGCCTACGGCGGGCCAGAACATCACCCTGCATCTCGACAGCCGCTTACAGATTGCCGCCTCGGCGGCCCTGGGGCAACGACGTGGCGCCATCGTGGCGCTCGATACCCGTTCGGGCGGCGTGCTGGCGATGATCAGCAATCCCGGCTACGACCCCAATTTGTTTGTTACCGGCATGACGGCGGAGCAGTTTCGAGATCTGTCGACTTCGCGTGACACGCCTTTGTTCAACCGTGCCATCAACGGTCAATACGCGCCTGGATCGACCTTTAAACCCGTCGTCGGCCTTGCCGGCATAGCGGGCGGCGTGATCAACTGGGAGCAGCAGATCGAGGACCAAGGCTGGTTCCGGCTGCCGGGTCAGAAGCGCATCTACCGCGATTGGAGCTGGACCAAGGGCGATTCGGGGGGCCAGGGCATGGTCGACCTCAACCGTGCCATCTATCGGTCGTCGAACGTCTTTTTCTACGATCTCGCAAGCCGGTTGGACATAGATCAACTGTCGGCCTTCGCAGCGCAGTTCGGCTACGGCCAGGACACGACCGTTGACATCCCAGACGCCAGCGCAGGCATATTGCCGACGCGAGCATGGAAGCAGGGCGCGAGGGGCGAGATCTGGTATCCCGGCGACAGCGTCAACATGGGCATCGGTCAGGGCGACCTGCTCGTCACGCCGTTGCAGCAGGCAACGGTTGCAGCCGTGTTCGCCAATCGCGGCGCCTGGGTGCGCCCAAGGATGCTGCTCGCAAGCGACCGACCCCTGGTCGAGTTTGATCCGCCCCGACCGATGCCGCACGTGCAAGGTCTAGGCGCGGGCGACTGGGAGCGCATGATCGATTCCATGGAAGATGTGGTGCATCGTGGTAACAAGGGTTACCGTCAGAACGGCGTGGCCTGGGCACACATCGGCCGCGACGTTGCCTATCGCATGGCGGCGAAGTCCGGCACGGCTCAGTTGGTGGAGATCAAACAGGGCGAAGAATACGACGAGCAGGAGCTCGACGAGTACAAGCGCAATCATGCGTGGTTCATCGCGTTTGCACCCGCAGACGATCCGCTGATCGCAGTAGCGGTGCTGGTGGAGAATGGCGGTGGCGGCAGCTCTGTGGCAGGTCCGGTAGCGCGTGAGATCCTCGATGCGTATCTGCTTCCCCAGCTGGCGGCGCGATGACTGACCAGGATTTTGTCAGACAGCTCCCTGGAGGCGTGGGTTTAGGTGCAAGCGGTCGCCTTGTCCGGGTCCATCTCGATCCTCTGATGCTGCTGGCGCTGCTGGGCATCATCGGCTACGGTCTTGTGGTCCTTGACAGCGCGCTGAACGACGACAAGACGCTGTTGGCCAACCAGATCGTGCGCATGGGGCTGGCGCTGCTGGCCCTGCTGGTCGCGGCTCAATTACGCCCGCGATTGTATCTGCGCTGGGCGCCGTTGGTGTATGTGGCCGGCGTCGCGCTGCTCATCCTGGTGCTGCTCGTCGGGGCCACGGTCAAAGGCTCCCAGCGTTGGCTCGATGTGCCGGGGCTGCCGCGCTTTCAACCTGCGGAGCTCATGAAGATTGCCGTGCCCATGATGGTTGCCTGGTACCTGCACGAGCGCTCGCTGCCGCCGGGGTTCAAGGATCTTTGTGTAGCGTTGCTGATCATCGTGATCCCGGCCGGCTGCATCGTTTTACAGCCCGATCTGGGTACCGGCATCCTGGTGGCGTGTGCAGGTCTGGCGGTCGTGGTGCTGGCCGGCGTGTACTGGCGCTGGATCGCTTATGCTAGCCTTGCGATCGCCGCTGCAGCCCCAGGCTTGTGGTTCCTGCTCCAGGATTACCAGCGCCAGCGCATCGTCACTTTGTTCGATCCCGGGAGCGATCCGCTGGGCGCAGGCTGGAACATCATCCAATCCACCACGGCCATCGGCTCAGGCGGGTTGTACGGCAAAGGCCTTTATCAGGGTACCCAGAGCCACCTGGAGTTTTTGCCGGAAAGTCAGACGGACTTCATCATTGCGGTCATCGGCGAAGAACTCGGATTTGTTGGGATCATCACTCTGCTTGCGCTGTACATGATCGTCATCGCCAGAGGGCTCTACATTGCCACCCAGGCTCCTGACACATTTCAACGTTTGCTCGCAGGAGCGCTGACCCTCACCTTTTTCGTGTATGTATTCGTCAATATCGCCATGGTCAGCGGGCTGTTGCCGGTGGTGGGGGTACCGTTGCCGTTGGTCAGCTACGGTGGCACTTCGGCGATTACCCTGTTGGCCAGCTTCGGAATAGTCATGGCCGTTAGCACCCAGAGAGCGTGGTAATGCACAAGCGCTCGGAACACTTCGGTGGTAACGGACAACGAGGAGTACAGACGTTTATGCGGTTAACGTTGTTGTTGGGGATAACCACACTGTTGTTGTTCGGTTCTGTTCATGCGGATTACGCCGGACGCCAGGATGTTAAGGACTACATCGCCGAGCTCGTGCGTGAGCATGGTTTTACCGAGCCCGAGCTTGCCGAGCTGTTTGCCGGGGCCGAACGTAAGGACAGCATTCTCAAGCTGATTGCGCGCCCGCCCGAGCGCACACTGAAGTGGCATGAGTATCGGCAGATCTTTATCGAGGAAGAACGCATCGCCCAGGGCCTGCAATTCTGGAGCGAGAACGAACCTGCTCTGCAGCGGGCGCAGACCGCTTACGGGGTCCCTCCCGAGTACGTGGTGGCCATCATCGGCGTAGAAACCCGCTACGGGCGGAATTCGGGAGGTTATAGAGTCGTGGATGCGCTGGCGACGCTCGCCTTCGACTATCCGCCGCGAGCCAAATTCTTCCGCAGTGAGCTGACCCAGTTGCTCCTGCTTGCACGTGAAGAAGGCAGCAACCCCAGTGACCTCAAAGGATCCTATGCTGGTGCTATGGGTTACGGACAGTTCATCCCCTCCAGCTACCGCAGTTACGCCGTGGACTTCGACGGCGATGGCCGACGTGACATCTGGACCAACACCACCGATGCCATCGGCAGTGTGGCAAACTACATCAGCCGTCACGGCTGGCAGAACGACGCGCTGGTGGTGATACCGGTCACCGTCGCGGGCGGCGGCATTGATAGCTTGGCTAATCAGACCCTGGATTTGACCTGGACCGTGGGTGAGTTGAAGGCGCTGGGCGTGGAGATGGGTGCGCAAGCCGATGGCCTAGGGGAAGAAACTCGGGTGGCGATTTTCCGCATGGAGCTCGAAGAAGGTGCTGAATACTGGCTCGGGCTGAAAAATTTCCACGTCATCACCCGTTACAACCGCAGCCGTTTGTACGCGCTGGCCGTACATCAGCTGGGGCAGGCCATTCGCTCCCGCCACGAAAACCTCTCGGCTGCGTAGGCAACCGTGCAAACAATGGTCGTCGCGCGTCTATTCACGACCCTTGCTCTGCTGATTCTGGTCGGGTGCGCCTCGTCGCAATTGCAAGACGCCGAGTCACACGATGGCCCGCCCGCGCACACGCCCGCGGATCTGGCGCGCCTGCCGGACCCGGTGGCCCGCAGAGAACCGAAAAGCGCTCGGGGCAACCCACGTAGCTACACGGTGGCTGGTAAGACCTATCGGGTGATGGACTCGGCATCCGGATATCGGGCGAGCGGATTGGCGAGCTGGTATGGCACCAAATTTCATGGTCGTAAAACCTCGAGTGGCGAACCGTTTGATATGTTCGCCCTCACGGCGGCCCACCGCAGTCTGCCGCTACCCACGTACCTGAGGGTGACCAATCTGCAAAACGGGCGCACTACCGTCGTGCGGGTGAACGACCGCGGTCCGTTCCATGCAAATCGCCTGATCGATCTGTCGTACGCCGGAGCGGTCAAGCTCGGATTTGCGAAATATGGCACGGCGCGAGTGCGCGTTGAGGTGGTCGAGGATGCACCCGATTTCTATCTCCAGGCAGGCGCGTTTCGAGACCTCACGGCGGCCGATGCGCTCAGGGCGGCGTTGAGCACACTCACGGGTGCGCCGGCTTACGTGGTGCAGGTGTCCGAGGATGCTATATTTCGAGTGCGGCTGGGGCCCGTAAAGGGCCGATCGGAAGCCTTGCGGCTGCAGGCCCTGATCACAGCCGCCGACTACGGGCGCCCGTTCATCCTCGAGCACTGAGGCCCACATTTGTTTCGAATCAAGGCTAGAATTCCTGCCTGCATGGATCATCGTCATCTGGAACTGCCATTTTGAATGGGAATAGGTTCGGGACCGCCTGCCTTGCGCTGGTATTACTCGCCTGCGCCGCCAGTTCGGCCGGCGTGCGCAAACCAGCGCCGTCACCGGTCATTCCGCCACCGCCCCGGATCGAGGCCACGTCGTACCTGCTCATAGACGCCGACACGCAAAAAATTCTGGTTGAGAACAACATTCATGCCGCGGTGCCGTCAGCCAGCCTCACCAAGATCATGACCAGCTACCTCGCGGCCGCCGAGCTCGAAGCGGGGCGCATCAACCTGGAGGACCAGGTGCCCATCAGCGTGAGGGCGTGGCGGACTCCGGGCTCGCGAATGTTTGTACGCGAAGGCACCCGGGTAAGGCTCGAGGATCTCCTCAGCGGGATAATCATTCAGTCTGGCAACGATGCGAGCGTGGCCGTTGCCGAGCACATCGGCGGCAGCGAAGACGCTTTCGCTGA
>SMVB01077454.1_pt1 | contig 20449 bp, 16 predicted proteins | sample 2456461 | NCBI WGS metagenome assembly SMVB01 (sample SAMN11095934, study PRJNA526329) | marine sediment metagenome | biome: Marine sediment; feature: Surficial sediment; material: Deep marine sediment; isolation source: Hadal surficial sediment | place: Pacific Ocean | collected 2014-05 | depth...
GTACTCGATCCGCTTGTCGATCCGGAACTCCATGACCAGGGTCCTGGTAATATTCTGGTCGTAACCCACGCTCGTGACACGCACGTAGGCCTCGGTGATGTCCTCGTTCGTGTCCGGTATGAGCATTTCGTAGGTCAGCCTGAAATACGGTCCGTCGGCCTGGGGCATTCCGTTAGGGAGGGCCGTCAATGCGATCGCCGGGGCGAAGAGCGTGTTATACGCGTCGAACACCGGCACCACCGAGTCACCCGGCTCCGGCGTGATCGTGTGATCGTCTTCCAGGTGGGCGTTGAACATGGCCTCCATGATTCCAGACGGAAGGCTCGGCTCGGGGTAGCCGTTCTGGGCCAGCACGAGCACGCTGCCGTCATTCGGGTACGTCCCGTCCCACAGCAGGGCGCCGTAGGAGGCGTCAATATCGCCCTCGGTCACGACGAACCGTTGAGACTCCTGCATCAGCCGACGTTTCGCGAAAACGAGCCCGGTCTCCGCCGCGCTCATCGCGCGCGAGACTTTCATATAGGAGTCAGCGGTGCGAAGGTTGCCCTGGGCCACGACGGCCATGGCGGCCGCCAGTGAACTGAAGATGACCAGGAACATCATCGCCAGGACGCTGGCAACGCCCCTTCGATTAGCCTGACTTGTTCGATCGTACATCTGCATCGTTGCTCCTCGGATCAATGTTCCAAACTGCGATCACTTTGGTGAGATCCACGTGATCCGTGTCATCTCCATCGGTTCCTGCGCTGACGGCGCCTGGTAGTGAATGGTCACCTCCATGGCGATCGTGTCCGTCGAGCCGTCGGGTAGGACGCCGGCAAGCGTGTCGCCGTGGAAGACGATGTTGTACGGGTCGACGTTGAACACGCGGACGGTCTGCGACCAGCCCTCCATGTTCGAAATGACGCGGCGGTTGGCGTTGATCGGCGGTATGAAGACCAGGCCGCCGCCGAGCCCGTCGAAGTCGTCGAGGTCGTCGTAGTCCTCGAAGGAGGATTCGTTTTCACCCTCGGGTCCCCAGTATGCGTCGCCGGTCACGGGATCGTGACGCGGCAGATTCCAGGTCATCTCCCGGATCTCGTTGCCCAGGTGTGTCGCGATACTCGCGTGTGTCGACCAGGCGTTCTTCTGGTGAAAGGCCGACTGGGCCGAGACCATCGCCAGCACGCCGACGCCCACGATGATCGTGGCCAACGCCGTTTCGATGAGCGTGAACCCGGCCCGTCGTGTCCTGGTTGTCGAAACTCCGGCTCGCGCAAGCACAGCATCCATTGCTGGCACTCCCTCGCCTCCGAAGGATATCCTGGGCCCCCTGTAGCCCGTGTCACTTCAATTATCGCTTTCAACCGCCGACGAGCGAACTCATCTTGAAAATGGGCAGGATGATTGCCATGGCGATGAATCCGACGATAGAGCCCATGATGATGATCATGATTGGTTCGATCATTCCGGTTACGGTCTTTATCGCATCTCGCAGGGCCTTCGCATAGAACACGGAGACCTCCTCGAGTACCTCACCGAGACGGCCGGACTCCTCGCCGGCGGCAACCATCTGGATCACCGAGACCGGCAGCAGCTTCGACCGATTCAGTTGGGTCTGGATCTTCTTGCCCTGCTTGACGGCCGCGTAGACGCGGCGCCACATTTTCTTGTACAGCAGGTTGCCCGTGATGTCGCCGGTGATGGCGATCGTGTCCAGCATGGGCACGCCGGCGTTGAGCAACTCGCCCATCGTGTGCAGCGATCGGCTCACGTACAGCGCCCTGAACATTCGTTTGAACAACGGGAGCTGCAGCTTGGTCTTGTCCCACCAATAGTGGCCGACGTCGGTCTTGATGAACAGGAGGAAACCGACGATGGTGCCGACGGCCCCGATCAGCACCATCCACCAGTTGTGGACCATCCAGTCGGACATCCCCATCAGGAACTTGGTGGGCCAGGGCAGGATCGACTCCTTGCCCTGGAAGACGCCCGCGAACCGCGGAAGCACGAAGGTGAGCAGGAAGACGGTGACGCCGATGGCCATCGTCGCGATGATGCCCGGATAGATGCTGGCCCCGATCACCATCTTGCGGGTTTCGAGCTGCTGGCTGATGTAGCCGGCGATCCGGTCCAGCATGGTCGAGAACGCACCGGACATCTCCGAGGCCCGGACCATGTTGACGTAGAGCGGGCCAAAGAGCTTGGGATACTTGACGATCGCGCCCGAGAACTGCTTGCCCGACTCGATGTCCATCTTGATCGCGAAGAGGATCTTCTTGAACTTCGGGTTGGTGACCTGGTCGGCGATGCCTTCGAGGGCCGCGCGGAGGTTGATACCGGCGCGCATCATGACGGCAAGCTGTGTCGTGAAGTCGAGGACGTCCTTCTGGCTGGGGCCGCTGGTATAGTTCAGCGCCCTTAGCTTGTTGCCCCATTGGATATTCGTCGTCTGCACCGGCACCAGTTGCAGCAGGTGGTGACCCTGTTTGCGGAGAATAGCCGCGGCCGTTGTCGCGCTGTCGGCGGTCAGTACGCCGGCCCGGATCTGGCCGGATGGATGTCTCGCTTGGTATCGGTATTGCGGCATCGAGTCAGGCTTTCACCGGCATCAGGCGGCGAGTTGTCGCTCCAGCTTGTCCGGATAGGCCGCTTGTGCGATGGCATCCTCGCGGCTGATCATGCTGTTGAAGTACAGCTGGGCGATCGCGTTGTCGAGGCTGATCATGCCCAGCGCTCGGTTGGTGTCGATCACGTTGGGGATCTCGAAGGTCCGTGCCTCGCGGATGATGTTGCGAATCGCGGGCGTGCAGAGCATGACCTCGACGGCCGGAACCATGCCCGGCTGATCCATCCGGCTGAACAGCGTCTGGGAGATCACCGCCTGCAACGTGTTGCCGAGCATCGAACGGATCTGGTTCTGCTGGCCGGACGGGTACATGTCGATGATTCGCTCCACCGTCTGCGACGCGTTGACGGTGTGAAGCGTTGACAGAACCAGGTGGCCGGTCTCGGCGGCGGAGATCGCAAGGGCCGTGGTCTCCAGGTCGCGCATCTCGCCGACGAGGATGATGTCGGGGTCCTGACGCAGGGCGTGCTTCAGACCGGAGCCGAAGTTGGGCATGTCATCGCCGAGCTCTCGCTGCTCCAGCAGGCACTTGTTCGACTGGAATGCATACTCGATCGGATCCTCCAGCGTGATGATGTGCTTGCGGTACCGATCGTTCATCGCCTGGATCATGGCGGCCAGGGTTGTGGACTTTCCGGAACCCGTGTCACCGGTCACCAGCACGAGGCCGCGTGGCAGGTACGTCAGGCGGCTGATGATCTCCGGAAGGTTGAGGTCGTCCAGCGGCGGAACGTCCGTCTTGATCGCACGCATGGCGAGCCCGACCGTGCCGCGCTGGTAGTGCGCGTTGACACGGTAACGGCTCAGGCCCTGCACCTCGTAGGAGAAGTCGAGGTCCATCTCTTTCTCGAACCGCGTGAGCTGTTCGGGCGAGATCATCTGCGTGAGGTAGTCCTTGACGCTCTTCGGTGCGAGCATCGGCAGGTCCATCGGCGTCATCACGGTGTGGACGCGGATGATCGGCGGGTGACCGCTGATCAGATGGATGTCCGACGCGTCCTGGCGAAAGGCCGTCTGGAGAATCTCTTGAAGCTGCATGTGCACCTCTCCCCGCGTTGATGTGACGACGTTCCCCCCCTGAGCGGGATCGTCTTGGGATATCGACACGCGCCCACGCATCCATTACCTCCACGGCAATGACCCTTGGGCCCGCAGCGAAGGATGCGCGGTCGGCACTGGCTGGAACGGTTGGGGGGGTTATGAGGAGGCAGTAGGGGGAGGCAGTAGCTATCAGGCAGTAGCCAGTAGGGGGAAGAGGCGCAGGGACAGATCTACGTCTCTGGATAGCACGCTTGCGATTCTTCCCCTACTGCCTACTGGCTGATGGCTACTGGCTCTCTTTGAGTCTTATCGTCCCGCGCGATGAGAACGTGACTTTCGGCCGTCGAACGCCCGTATCGAACAGGACCTGTGCGATGCGTTTGGGAGCGTAGTACTGGAGCCGGCCGGTAATGGTGTAGTCCACGCTGGCCGGCAGCGTCTGGGGCGTCCAGCCCAATGCGTCGTAAGGCACGATCGCGGGCAGGGAGACCTGCCGGTTGTCCACGGCGCTCAGCGTGACACCACCGTTGCGGCGACCCGCGTAGACTTCCTTGCCGTCGATTGCAACCGTGTATCGGAACTCGTGGAGCGGCACGGCGGCCGTATTCGGATTCGCCAGATCCATGACGAACGAAAGCGCCAGAGCTTCATCCGTCGCATCGATGAGTGCGACGTGCCGGACGGACACGGTCGGGGCACGAAAGCCGTCGCAGCCGGACGTTCCGGCCAGAATCGCAAGTAAGAACACGCCAGGGCGAAGCCGGGGAGACATGGGGCCACTGTACCGCCGGGCCCGGAATCAGTCGAGAATCAGCCAGTCCTCGCCGTACGCACCCTGCCGGGCAAGCGTGATGTCAGTGACGACGGCGATCTCGCGAGTGTACTGGTACCACTGGAACGAGACCGCGGCCAGGATGAGAATGGCACACCACGCGCCGATCTCGCCCTCGACGTGTCGGCGGAGGTGGAAGAGCAGCCCGACGCAGATCGCCACGGTGACGGCCTTGTACAGGGTCAGGAATACGCCGGAGCCGGTGTGGGCGATGATCCAGGCAGCGACCGGGTTGGCCTCCATCATGCCGCGTGACTTCAGGTGCAGCAGCGTCACGCCCAGATCGGCGAGACTCAGAACCACGACCCCCACAATCAAGAGGACGACGCGTCTTGACCGATCACGGCGAAGACGCTTCTGCTGTTCGAGATGGCCGATATCGGTCATGAGGCCTAGGACGTTGTTTCGGCCTTCCGCGGGAGCCTCTTGAATGAGACGCTCGCCAGTGACCTATTCCCGTTCTCACTCGTTGCCGCTGCTCACGATCGCCGTTTCGTCGCTGCTGCTGGGACCCGCGGCGGTCTCCGGACAACAGGAAAACCCCGTTTATGTCGACGACTCGCCTCGTGCATGGGAGCTGTTCCTCCTGGCGCGTGATCAGGAGACCGACAACGTCGGCGAGGCGGTGCGGCTGTACCAGGAACTACTCGACGACTACGGGGAGAAGCTACTGCCGGTCAGGGAGGCCACATCGGACCATTTCGTGGCCGTTCGCGCCCGCGTCCTGAGGGAGTTGTCCGATAACAAGGTGCTGCTGGAGCGTTATCGGATCACGGAGACCGCCGAAGCACGCCGGATGTTGGAGCGTGGTCTGCTGGATCGGCTGGCGCACACGCGGTCCCTCACCGCGCCCGGCCTCGAGGCGCTGTTGCGTCTCGCCCAGGCCGACCTCGAATCGGCACGCTTCCACGCGACCCTTGACCGGCTCGATCAGGCGCAGCGGCATCCCGATCTCGGCCAGGACACCGCCGCGCACTGCTGGTACATGATCGGCGCCGCAGCGTCCTATCTCGGTCTCGCCGACCGGTACGCCGCCGCGGTCGGGATGCTGGAGACGCTCGGACCGGCAGGCCGCAGGCTGCGCGGACGGCTCGACGGTGTGGCGCTGGCGAGTCGCCCCGAGTTGCACACCGGCATCTCGTCGCTCGATGCAGCGGGCCCGACCGAGCTCGATGACCTGGTGGCCGAGCCGATCTGGTCACTGCACATGCCCGACACGCCGTTGAGCCGGCGTATCGGTGACCCGATGGCAAACGAGCCGCCAAGCCGGCGACACGTGGAGACCCTTCGACGCAGCGGCGCACTGCTCACTGCCGCGGCGACCGTCGCCGGGTCACGTATCTACGTCAACGAGGGCCGGATCGTCCACGCCCTCGATCGGTTTACGGGTCGCGCAGTCTGGCCGGCGTTCGTCGAGAGCAGAACACCGTCCTCCCTGGAGAAGAGCAGCCGCCAGATCGCGGACCTGAATATCGTGGCCGTGCGCGAAGGATTGATCGTGACGATCACGGGTCACGCCTATGCAGATGCCAAGAGGAGCGATCGTGCGGTGGTGTGTCTTGATGCCGCGACCGGTCGGCGGCTCTGGACAAGCCGGATCGACCGGCTGGAACACTCCGACGAGCTGGACCTGCTGTTCCCGCACGGCGCGCCGGTCATCGGCGAAGGGATGGTGTATGTGCTTGCCCGCAAGGTGAGCCGCCAGTTGCTCACCAGTTGCTACCTGATCGCGCTGGGTATCGACGACGGCCGGCTGCGATGGTCGCGGCACGTCGCGTCATCGGGTGGCATTCGCAGCCGATTCGCACGCCCGTTCTCGACGCCGGTCCTGCACGACGGTGACATCGTGGTGGCGACCGCGGTCGGGGCCGTCGCCCGTTTCGACGCGACGACCGGCCAGACCCGGTGGCTCCGCCGGTACAACCCGCCGTTGAGCCCATACCTGGCCGACCGCCGGCCTTGGGAGATCAGCGGGCCCGTGGTCGTGGGTCGCGGCGTGCTCGCATTGCGACCCGACCACCGCGAGGTGATCATGGTCGACTGGGAGACCGGTGACGACATTGCCGCCGCGCCGTCGATCGGACGTGAGAACTGGAACTCGCCACGCTACCTCCTGGCCAACGACGACACCGTCTACGGGATCGGCAGCGAGATTCGCGCCTACCGCGATGCGTCGCTGAAGATCCCGCTCTGGACATTCCCTCGGCAGTCGCCCGATCCTGACACCGAGCCGCTGTACGACCCCGACGACGTCGAGCTGCGTGGCCGAGTACAGGTCGTCGCGGGCGGGCTTATCGTCCCGACCGCCAACGGCGTCCTGATGCTCAACGCCGAGACGGGCGATGTGACGAACCACGTCGATACGCGGACCGTTGGTAACCCGCTTGCCGCAGGACCGCAGCTCATCCTCGCGGCGGCTGACAATCTGCAGGCGTACATGCCGCTCGGCCGGGCCGAGCAGATGCTGAGGCGTCAGATCGCCGCCGATCCGGCCGATCCGTCACCCGCGCTCGCGCTCATGCGGCTGGGTGTCCGCGTTCGTGATCTGGAGATGGCCCTGGAGGCGGCGGACCTCGCCATCGACGCCATCAACGGCGCGACGGGAAGCCAGTCGCAGATCGCGCGCAACGAACTGTTCGCGATTCTGCTCGAGGTCGATCGTGAGGCTGTTGTCGAGACACGCGATGAAGGCGAGGCCCTTCACGCCATGATCGGTGTTGTCGCCAACACGCCGCTGCAGCGGGTGGAACACCTGCTCGCCTACGGCGACTGGTTGAGCGAGCACGCGTTGGGCCGGGCGGTCGAGGCCTACCAGGCGATCCTGTCGTCCGAAGCGCTGCAGGACACACCCCGGTTGCATGACGGCATCGTGCGTCTTTCATCCGCCTGGGCGGCGACCCGGCTTGCGAAACTCATCGAGACGCACGGTGTCGGCGTGTACCGGCCCCAGGCCGACTTCGCACGCGATCGGCTCGCCCGGCTTGGTGGTGACGCCGACCCCGATGCATTGTTGTCGCTGGCGCGAGAGTTTCCATTTGCCGAGGCGTCGATCGAGGCGGCCCGCGACTCCGCGCTGCGGTACGCGGCTGACGGTGACCACCGCGCTGCCGTGGCGGTGCTGACCGAGGCCTGGATGATGGCGCCGGTCCGCGACCGCGCCGCAGCACTGCTCGGTCCGCTTGCGTCGCTCAGTATCGAGGCCGGGTGGTCGGAGCACGCGCGGCAGGTCGTCCGCTACGCGGTGACGACGTTCGGACGCATTTCGCTCGCCGCCGGCTCCAGCGACCGCGACGCGGCGACGTGGCTCGCGGAGCTCGATGCGGGCGTTGAGCCGTTGCCACGCGTCGGGGACGCCCGCGACGGGGCATCGATCCGTGACGAGACGGTCGTACCACCGCTGCCGGGTGTTGCGGTCACGCTGCCGGCGAATCGAGTCCTGGTCTACGACGCGCCCGAACTCACGCTGTTGTCGGCTCCGGACCTGGAACCGGTGTGGTCAACGGTTCTGGCGGTTCTTGGAACGCCGGTCATCCTTCGTTTCGACGATGAATCCCTGCTGCTGTGGATGGACATGCCCGGCGACGAGCCGAGGGCCGTCATGCTCGACCCGGCGGACGGCAGCCAGCGGTGGGTGACGACCGGGCTCGGCGCCCTCATGCATGAATCGCTACGGACGACACTGACAAACGACCTGCTGCCACGCGGGCAGAACTTTGATCCGGCCCAGACGATGCCGCTGGTCGCTCGCGACACGCTCATCCTGGTTCGGCGATCGGGGAAAGTGATCGCGGTGGAGCTCGGCGACGGTATCACGTCGCGGTGGCAGCGGGTCGACTCGGGCGTGCTCCGGCAGGTGCACCTGGCAGTGCTGGGTGAGACCGGCCTGGTCCTGGCCGGGACGCAACAAGCCGCCGATGGACGCGGCCTGGTCCCCCGGATCACCGTCCTGGACCCGGACTCCGGGCGGACGCTCAGCGAAATCACACCGCTGGGCGGCACGGCCGTTACCTGGATGACAATCGGGCCGCTGGGATCGCTCGTGTACGCCACCGCGGGCGGCATCGAGTCGATCGATCCGCAGACCGGTCGCCGCTGGTGGTCGATCGTGGGTCCGGACACCAGGAGCACTTCGCGCGGGTGGTCGGCGGTGGGGCAGGTCATCGTGGAGCTCACGACGACCCGGCCCCAGGACGGCGTCAACCCGATCCATGCCCTTCGGGCGGGCGACGGGCGGTTGTCGCAACCGTTCGACACGCTTCAACGGGGTGAGTGGGATCGCTTCGACCTGCGGGCGATCCTCGCGACCGGAGGCCGTTTGTTCGCACGGTACGGGCAACGGATCGTCCGTTTTTCGACCGGTGGTAAGCTGGTCGGCGCCGACGTCATCTCCGAACAGCGTGACTACAAGTGGCTTCTTCCGGCCAAAGACCGGCTGCTGGTGATCAGCCGGTACAAGAGCGAACAGGTTCGCGGTGAGACCCGACGCACGCAGCAGATCTACCGCGTTTATGCCCTCTCGGACAACTGCCGTCTCATCGGTGAAGTGCTGGAACTGCCGCCGATGGTCGAACCGCTGGAGCATGCAACGGTGGTCGACGGGTGGCTCCTGCTGTCGACCGCGACGGGTACCATGGCCGTTCCCATGCCGAATATGAACTGAGGGGCTCATTCTGTTAGAGCCGCTGAAGTCTACGGGGCGCTCGAAACAGACGGCTCGCGGACTTCGGCCGCACGTTTGTCGTCGAGACGAGTGTGTTCCAGCGCCCTGCCGTGTACGCCGTCGGCGGTGGCGATGAGCGCATCGCACAGTGCGGTGACCGCGGTCACGCCCGGCAACACCTCGCGTACGCTGGCGACCTTCTCGGTCATCGTTCCGCCGTTGTTGCGGAACAGGCGTCGGAACGCCTCCTTGATGGCATCGATGTCCTGGGCGTCGTATCCGCCGCGGTTCATCGCGATCGAGTTCACGGCGCGAACCTCGGCGGGGTTGCCCTCGACGATCATGAACGGGGGCACGTCTCGCGAGATGCGTGCCATTCCGCCGACGAACGCGCAGCTGCCCACGGTGACGAAGTGGTGGATGCCGGCCCCGCCGCCGATGTTGCCGCCATCTTCGACATGCACGTGCCCGGCGAGCATGACCTGGTTGGCAATCGTCACATGGTTCCCGATCACGCAGTCATGAGCGATGTGCGCTGCCACCATGATGAGATTGTCACTGCCCAGACGCGTGTAGGACCCGCCGTTGGCCGTCCCGCGGTGGATCGTCACATGTTCGCGGATCCGGTTGCGGTCGCCGATGGTGCAGTAGGCGGCCTCGCCCTGGAACTTCCGGTCCTGCGGATCGGCACCGATCACGGAGAACGGGTAGATCTCGTTGTCCATGCCGATCGTTGTCAGGGACTGCACGATGACATGGTTGTGCAACGCGGTGCGTTCGCCGATCGTGACGTCCGGGCCGATGACACAATATGGCCCGACACAGACGGACTCGGCAAGGGCCGCTGAAGCGTCGACGATCGCAGTTGGGTGTATCGTTGGCATACCGGATCAATCCTCTTCCGCATCGACCATCATGAATTTTATGAGCGCTTCGGCGGCGATCCGGGTGCCGACGAGCGCGCGGCACTTGACGGTTCCGGATCGCGATGTGGCACGGATCGATTCTGCTTCCAGCACGAGTTGATCGCCGGGAACGACTGGCTGGCGAAGCTTGACCCGGTCGAGACTCAGCAACACGGCGATCTTTCCGGTGTGCTCCAGCTTCTGGCTCATCAGCAGCCCCCCGAGCTGGGCCATGGCTTCGACGATAAGCACTCCGGGCATAATCGGCGTTCCGGGGTAGTGACCCTGAAAGAAGGGCTCGTTGATGGTGACGTTCTTCACGCCGATCGCCTTGCGGTCCCCGTCCATCTCGATCACACGGTCCACCAGCAGCATGGGGTAGCGGTGGGGCATGACACGCTGGATCGCCCGGATGTTCATCTGGCTGCCGCGAAGCACCGCCTCCTTGCGGCTGGCGGCCTCCATCTGGCTGATGATCTTCATGCAAAGCCGCTGGTTGAGCTCGTGCCCGGACTTGTAGGCGAGCAGACGCCCGTAGACGGGGCAGCCGACGAGATAGAGGTCCCCGAGAAGGTCCAGGATCTTGTGGCGGACCGGTTCGTCGTCGAATCGGTACTCGTTGTCGATCGGGCCGTCTTCGCCGATCACGAGCACGTCCTTCGGCGTGAGGTGGCGGCACATGCCGCGTTCCCAGAGCGCCTTCGCCTCCTCCTCGAGGCTATAGGTCCGGGCGCGTGCGAACTCCGTCAAGTAGTCGCCGTTGTTCGAACTGTAGCTGCGGATCTGTCGCTTGATGCGGTCTGAGTTGCTGCCGTAGTCGAGGTCGTAGATGACCCGCAATTCATTCCCGTTGGTCGGTAGCGCCGCGATCATTGCATCGCCTTCTTCGACCACGATGGGCTCGGTGATGCGAATTACGCGACGCGGCTCATCCTGTTCAACGAGTCCGACCTCGCGAATCGGATCGACGAAGGGCGCGGCCGAACCATCGCCGCACGGAAGCTCCGGGCCATTGATCTTGATCAGCACGTTGTCGATGCTCAGTCCGGCGAACGCGGACATGCAGTGCTCGATGGTCTCGATCGATGTGTTCGAGTGCGCCAGCGTCGATCGCCGCGCCCGGCGTGCAATGTACTGCACCAGCGCCGGGATCTGCACGGACGGCGAGATATCGGTGCGTTCGAAGACGATGCCGTGGTTCGGCGGCGCCGGGAGCATCGTGACCTCGGCCTCCTCGCCCAGAAGCAGGCCCTTGCCCGACACGGTGACCGGACCGGCCAGCGTCTGCTGACGGCACTCGTCGGCAGAGTCGCCAGTCGAGTTCGTCAGGATCTCAGCGGTCTTGAGCATGGTCTCCCTTGCGGCCAGAGCCGATGTGCCCACCAGAGCCCATCGGACGAGGATGGCGGCTATTTTAGTCGCTATCCAGACGTCGCGAGACTTCACGCATCCAGCCCGGCAGACGCTGGAGGGCCGCTGCCTGGCGGAGAGCCTCCCGGGCCTCGGTTGCCGGCGTGCCGAGGCAGGTCTGGCCGGGTGAGATATCGCGCATCACACCCGAACATGCCCCGACCGACACGCCGCTCCCGATCGTGACGTGGGGGGAAACCGCGACGGCTCCGCCGATGCTGACACCGTCGCCGACCGTGACCGATCCGGCCAGCCCGCTGAGGGCGGCGATCACGCAACTGGAGCCGATGCGGCAGTTGTGAGCGATCTGGACCAGGTTGTCGATCTTTGTCCCGGCGCCGATGACGGTCGTGCCGAACTTGGCCCTGTCGATACAGCTCGCCGCGCCGATCTCCACGTCATCGCACAGTTCGACGTTGCCGATCTGCGGCACATGCAACAGGCCCGATCCGTCCGGCGCGGGTTCGAACCCGAAACCGTCGGCGCCGATGGAGACGTTCTGGTGCGTGATGACACGTTGTCCGAGATGGCACCGCTCACGGATGACGGTGTTGGAGTGCAAGATCGAGTCGTCGCCGACGTGCGCTTCGGCATAGATGCGAACGCCGGCGTAGAGCACGACGCGATCACCGATTGACGCGCCGCGATCGACCGACACGTGCGGGCCGATCCGCACATCCTGCCCGATCGACGCATCCGGGTGGACCCATGCGGTCGGGTGCACACCTGCATCCGGAAGGAGCGGTGGCGGCGCAAAGAGTTGCAGCAATTCGATTATCGCCAGCGACGCGCTCGGAACGACGATCAGCGCACGCGCGTTCGGGTCATGACCGCTCGCGTCAAGGCCGTCTGTGATGACCGCCGCCGCTGCGCGGCTGCGGGCCCAGAGACCGGCGTGGGTCTGATCGGTGATGAACGTGATCTGTCGCTCGGAGGCGTCTTTGAGCGCACCGACGCCCTCGATCCCGAGATCGGCTCGCCCCTTGAGCTCGCCCTTTACCCGCTCGGCAAGGTCTGCAGTCGTGTACGACGGCACCGGTGGTCTCCCTCGATTCGCGGCCGGTTCGCAGGCCTAGGGCGCGTTGATCCACGCGATCAGGGCGTCGGTGATGTCGTACGCAGTGTTGGCATAAATCATCCGGCGCAGGGCAAGCTGTTGGACGACCTGGATATCCGTGCCTTTCTGGAGTGTCAGCTTCGAGTCGTCAGTAAGGAGGAAGTCGATGCCGTTCTCCTGGGCGTACTTCGCCGCCTCCTGGATGATCTCGTCGAACAGTTCTCGTCGCGCCGTGGCCCGCGTCGCATCGAGCCTGTACTGGATGAATTCACCCATGGCGCTGTAGTCCAGCACGCTCTGCATGTGTTGCTTCTGCACCGCGTCGTACTTGTCGGTGCCTGGCACCAGCATGTCGAGATCTTCGGCCGCCCGCTCGGCCTTCGCGCGGAGCTCCAGTCGTCGGGTCTCGAAGACCTTGATCTCTTCCTGCAGGACGTCCTCGGCCAGGCTGCGTGACTGGATGTCGTTGAACACGCGTTCGAGATCGACCGTCGCGATGATGGGCGGATCGAGCACGTGGACGGTTGCGAGCAGGACGACGCCGGCCGCGACAAACGGGTGAATGCTCTTCATGCGGTCGCTCCTTGGTTACGGGCCGCGATACTTGTTGTTCATACGTGTCGCGAGATCCATCGTGATGTCGAGGGCCGAGTTGCGGTACAGGATCTTGCGGGTCGCGATCTGCTGGAGGACCTGGACCTGCGGGGACACCCTCGTTTCCCGGTCAAACGGCAGGTCATCGGACGAGTCGTCGACGAGGACCAGGTCATAGCCCTCGGCCGTCGATAAAGCCGCGATTGCCGCCCGCATGCTCCTGTAGAGGTCCTGGAGCTGTATGGCCTTCTCGACCTCCAGCTCCATCGCGGACGCCTGCTGCCAGAACCGCAACTGGAGTTGCTTGATCGCGATGTCGTCCTGGAGCTCCTCCTTCCGCGTGATCGCGACGACGTCCTCGAGTTCGGCTTGGAGACCCGTGATCTCGCCGGTGCGACGGCGATGCTCGTCGGTGATATCGAGTTCCATCTGGCGAAGCGAGATCCGCGCTTCGGCCCGCTGTTGCAGCTTATCGAAGAGGGCGTCGATCCGCACCAACGCGATCACCGCCGCATCGGGCGAAACGGCTCGTTGCCCCAGTGCCGTGTAGCCGATCACCGTTCCCATCGCGACCATCACCAGAAGCGTGGAGACGTTGAGATGTCGTGTGATTCGATTCATGGCGTGCTTCCATCCTTGCGAGCTGGAGGCGGCATAATAGCAAGAAAAGCCATTCGCCATTCGCCATTCGCCATTAGGGGGAAGAGGGGCAGGTTGACTGCCGCGTCGCAGGTTTGCTCGCTTGCGACTCTTCCCTAATGGCGAATGGCGAATGGCGAATGGCTCTCCTAGAACGGCAATTCCGCACTGAACGAGAACACTTCTTTCTCGTCCCCGTCCTGGCTCGAGATCGGGAAGCCGAAGTCCAACGCAATCGGGACGGGACCGAATTGCTGGATGTACATACGCAGGCCGGCGCCGACGGTGATGCGGTATTCGCTGAAGCCGACTTTGTCGGTGACGGTGCCGGAGTCGATGAAGCCGACGACCGTGATCGATTCCTTCAGCAGGGGGATCTCGTACTGCGCGCCCAAGAACATCATCCAGTCGCCGCCGACGGGGTCGGTCGTCTGACCGCCGGCGAGGTTGAGCCCCTTGGGGCTGATCGTCCGGAACTCGAAACCGCGAAACGATCTGCCGCCGAGATAGAAACGCTCATAGAGCGGCGCATCGCCGACAACGTAGCCCAGCCGACCGGTCAGCTTGAGGATCTGGGCACGCCCCATGGCGTCGCGGTAGGGCGTCAGGAACACCGTGTAGTCGCCGGTGATCTTCGTGAACGTGTAATCGCCGCCGAACTGTCGAATGGAACCCACGAATCGCGTGCCCCTGTCGGGTCGTCTGAATGTCGTCACGGTGGATCGGACGAACCGGAGCGCGAGGCTGACCAGCGTGTCGGGGCCGGCGGCCTCGAACACGTCGACGGGCGCAGTCGGGTTGATATTGTCGAGTTTGACGACTTCATACCCACCACTGATGGCGTATTCCCAGTACTCGCCGAGCCGGCGGCCGATCGAGAACGGCACCGACACTCGATTCTCGTCGTAGAGCCGGGTGCCTTCGGTCCGGAACTCGCGTGAGAAGAATTGCGCCGAGACGTTCAGGGAAAAGTCGGAGTCGAAGATGTTCGGGTCGGTCCAACTGATGAGATACTGGAAGATCTCGTTGCCGGGACGCAGCGTCATCGAGAAGCGTTGCCCACCGCCGCGGAAGGCGCGGCCGGCCACGAGTTCGCTGAACGACTCCGGTGTGTCGGCGATGTCGAAGTTCCGCTGCACGATCGAGAACTCGCCGAAGAAGCCGCTGTCCGAACCGGCGGCAATGCCGAAGTTCACCGAGCCGGTGTTGGCCTCCCGGACCTCCACGAGCACGTCCCGGTATCCGGGGTTGGCGGGGTCCGGGTCGAGGATCGAGATATTGACGTCGCCAAACAGCCTGGTCTGACGAAGCCGCTCGATCGTCTTGTCGATCTCACGCGAATCGAAGGGGCGCCCCGGTTTGAGCCCCCGGAAGTGACGGCGGACGACGTGGTCCTTTGTCAGGAAGTTGCCGGTGATTTCGATCGTGCCGACCTTTGTCCGCGCACCCTCGGTGATCGTCAGGAGTAGATCGACCTCGGGCGCCTCGCTGGACCGCAGTTCCGTCGCGGTGACACGGACGTCGAGATAGCCGAGAAGACCGTAGGCGTCCTGGACACGCTGGGTGGAGGCGTTGATCTTCTGCCGGACGTACACGTCACCAGGCTTGATGACGAGCATCGACTCGATCTGGGCCGTCGAGAAGACCTGCAATCGATCCGGTTGCGTCCGCACCGAACTGAGCGTGTAGCGGCGCCCCTCGGCAATGAGGAACGTGATTTTTACCTCTGACTCGTCCGGGCTGAGCTCGACGGTCCGATCGACTCGAACGTCCATGTACCCCCGTGCCCTGTAGAAATCAGCGATGGCGTTCACGTCGGAGCGGAGCTGCTCCTCGTCGAGTTCGCCGCGCCGGAAGAGGGGCACGGAGGTGCGCGTGTCGGTCTCAGCGTGGAGCGTGTCGTCGGTGAAGGCGGTATTGCCCTGGAACTCGATGGCCTTGACCCTGACGCGGGGCCCCTCGATGACGCGAAAGAAGAGGATGCCCGACTCGTCGAGCTCCGACTCGTCGATGGTGACGGTCGTGAGGTAGTGCCCGCGTTCACGATATTTTGCTTCGATCGCTCGTTTTGCATTCTCGATGAGGAAGTCGTCCCTGGGCAATCCTCGTGTGATGCGGGTTACGGCCAGCAGATCCTGGTCGGAGATGAGCTTGTTGCCGACGACCTGCACCTCCGCGATAATCGACGCCTCCACGAGCACGTACAGGAGCTGTACAGTGCCGTCGAGGGCGAGCATGATCTGGGCATCAACGTGGCTGAACTCGCCGAGACGCGTGAGGAGCTTGACGTCGGCGCTGACCGTGTCCGGGTCGTACGGATCCCCGACGGCGGTCCGCAACTGGTTTCGTACGAGCTGTTCGCTGACCCGCTTCAGCCCGACGACGTCGATCTGCGAGATCGGTCGATCCGCCAGGTCGTCGGTGTCCTCGCCCACCTGGCCGTTGACGTCGGCACTCCACAGCAACAGACAGGTGGCAACCACCAAGTACGTCGCTCGGCCATGACAGCGGGAAGGCATCGGAGAGCGGGAAGGATAACGGCTACCATAGAGGCCATGTCGATGTCGCTTGAGGAACTGGCGAAACGTGTGGGGGCCACGCTTGAAGGAGACGGATCGGTCGAGGTGACCGGCTGTGCTCCCATCGAGAGCGCGGGGCCCGGTGACGTCACATTCCTGACCAACCGGAAGTACGCGCGATTTCTCGAGACGACCGACGCCGCCGCCGTCATCCTCGATTCGAAAACGCCGTGCCCCGCGAGAGCCGCCAGCTTGATCAGCGACGATCCGTACTATGCATTTCGGAACGCAACAGTTGCGCTCCACGGTTTCCGGAAGCATCCGACGCCGCCGGAAGGGCCGATCAGCCCGCGTGCATCGGTCCACCCGGACGCCACGGTGGGGCCGCGGACGATCATTCACCCCTACGCGGTCGTCGAGGCCGGCGCCACCGTCGGCAGCGACTGCGTGCTGTATCCCGGCGTCTACATCGGGGCGGGGGCGAGCCTGGGTGACGAGTGCATCCTCTTCGCGAACTCGGCCGTGTACGATCGGTGCCTGGTCGGGAACCGCGTGATGCTTCATTCCTGTGTGGTCGTGGGCCACGACGGCTTCGGGTACGCCACACACGACGGCATACACCACAAGATTCCGCAGACGGGCATTGCGGTCATCGAGGATGACGTCGAGCTGGGGGCCGGGTGCGCGATCGAGCGTGCCTCAGTCGGTGAGACGCGAATCGGCCGCGGAACAAAATTCGCCGACCTCGTCTCCATCGGTCATGGCACGCGGATCGGCAAACACTGTCTGTTCGTGTCGCTCGTCGGCGTGGCCGGGTCGGTCGAGGTGGGCAACTACGTTGTGCTCGGCGGCCAGGTGGGAACGACCGGGCACGTGAAGATCGGGGACGGCGTGCAGGCCGCGGGCAGGGCCGGGATCACCAGTGACGTGCCGCCCGGCGCGCGCGTCTGGGGCATGCCCGCGATCGATATTGGCCGCGCTCGACGCAACATGATTGTCGGGACCGACCTGTACGGGCTCGCCAAGCGGGTCCGGCAGCTCGAGCGTGAACTGGAGCGAATGACAAAGGACACGGAGGTAACCAGCTGATGACCTCGGTCGATACGCTGAATCGCACGCCGCTTCACGAGTTTCACGTTGACCACGGCGCCAAGCTGGTCGAGTTCGCCGGCTGGGAGATGCCCATGCTGTACAACTCGATCATCGACGAGCACCGCCAGGTCCGCGAGAGCGGCGGACTGTTCGATGTCTCGCACATGGGCCGCATCCGGTTCACAGGGCCCGATGCCTGCCGCTTTCTCGATCTCGTCTGCACACGGCGGATTCACGGGATGGCCGACGGTCAATGCCGGTACACGATGGTGTGCAACGACCTGGGTGGGTGCCGCGACGACGTGCTGGTCTACCGGATCGGGGAGGGCGAGTACCTGGTGGTCTGCAACGCGTCCAACCGGCTGAAGCTCCTGGCGCATTTCGAGGCCGTCCGCGGTGACCTCGACTTCGAGCGGCGGGACGAAACGATGGATACTGCGATGATGGCGTTGCAGGGCCCGAAGGTCATGGGCCTGATCGGCGGCGTGGCGCCGGAGGTCGCCGATCTCAAGCGATACCGGTTCATCCGCAAGAACGTCATGGGCGCCGACGTGCTTATCTCCCGCACCGGTTACACCGGCGAGGACGGCGTCGAGGTGATCCTGCCCGCCCAACTGGCCGCCCAGGCAATCCTGTTGCTCGTCGGCAACCTCGGCAGCGACGGGCCCGTCAAGCCGGCCGGTCTCGGCGCGCGGGACACGCTGCGACTCGAATCCGCCATGGCGTTGTACGGTCACGAGATCACCGAGGACATCGACCCGCTGTCGGCGGGGCTGAACTTCGCGGTGACCCTGGACAAGGGCGGTGACGGCGACGAGGCCGGCGCCTTCATCGGCCAGGAGGCGTTGAAGAAGATCGCAGCCGACGGACCCCGCCGCACCCTGAGAGGTCTCGCGTTGAGCGGACGACGGACGGCCCGACAGGGCATGACCGTCACCGCCGCCGGCAAGGAGGTCGGTATCGTGACTAGCGGCTGCCTGAGCCCGACGCTCGACAAGCCGATCGCGATGGCCTACCTCGACACGGGGACCGAAGGGCCGGTCGAAATCGTGCTCGGCGCGAGTTCAGTCACAGCCGAGATCATTGCCATGCCGTTCTACAAAAGGCCCGGTTGAGCAACGCCGGACTCATCACGTTCGCCACCGCCATGTTCACGATCCTTAACCCGATCGGGAACACGGCTGTCTTCGCGGGGATGGTTTCCCAGCGGAGCAACGCGGACCAACGGGCAATCGCAATCCGCTGTGCGTTCGCGGTCGCGGTAATCCTCGTTGTGACGGTCTGGCTCGGCGAGACGATCCTCAAGCTCTTTGGTGTCGAGGTGGCGAGCCTTGAAGCCGCCGGCGGCGTTATCATCGCGCTCGTCGCGATGTCCATGCTGTATGTCAGTCGGGACGGGATTCACGGGTCGGGGCTCAAGGGCGACGATGCTGCGCCCGGATCGATCGCGGTCGTGCCGCTGGCGATGCCGCTGGTCGCGGGTCCTGGTGCGATCGCGACCGTTATCGTCAACACGAAGACCAACCAGGGGTTCGATGCCAACCTGATGATGTCGTTGGTATGCGTCGGGTTGTCCTTCGTGCTCGTCGGGTGTTTCCTCTCGGCGGGCGTCATCACGCGTCTGCTCGGACCAGCGGGCATGAACCTTGTCACGAAGTTCATGGGTCTGATTCTGCTCGCCATAGCCGTGGGAATGCTCGCGTCGGGAGCGAAGGGCCTGTTGCCGGGACTGGCTTAGAAAGCCAGCTGGCTCTTCCTATCCCGCGCGCTTTCGGCTGCCGCCGTTCGCTCGGTTGGGGCGTCTTGCCTTGCTGTCGAGGAAGCGTGTGGGGCGATCGTCGTCGAGCCGCGCCTGGAGCTTGCGGAGCGCTTCGACCTCGATCTGCCGGACGCGTTCGCGTGTGAGGCCGACTTCCTCGCCGATCTGCTTGAGCGTCAGCGGCTCCTGGCCTTCGAGACCGAAACGCAGCTTCAGAACACGGGCGTCGCGCTCATCGATTGCTTCCAGAAGCCGGACGATGGTCTTGAAATCGTCGGACCGCGCGATGACCTCGTCCGGCTGGGCCGTCCGGAAGTCCTCGAACAGGTCGGCGAAGTCGATTGTCTCACCGTCCTCGCCAACGGGGGCCTGTGGCGGCGCGTGGAATGCCTTGAGTGCGCGGCGGATGATCTGGAGCTTCTTGAGCGGGACCTCCATCGCCGCTGCCAGCTCATGGGTCGTGGGCTGGCGGCCGAGGTCCTCCTCCAGGCGCCGGGTCGTCTCCTTCCACTTGGCGATCAACTCGACCATGTAGGCGGGGATGTGGATGGGCTGGACGGCATTGATGAGCGTCCGCTTGATGGCCTGCTTGATCCACCAGGAGGCGTATGTCGAGAACCGAGCGCCCTGGGCGGGGTCGAAGCCCTCCACGGCCCGGATGAGTCCGATGTTGCCTTCCTCGATGAGGTCGGCGAGCGGCAGCCCGCGGTGCGAATAGTTCTTCGAGATGGAGACGACAAGGCGAAGGTTCGCCTTGATCATCCATTCCTTCGCTTCCTGGTCGTTCTCGTTAATGATCCGCCACCCCAGCTCCTTTTCCAGGTCGGCTGTGAGCAGGGCGGTTTCGTTGATCTGCCTCAAGTACAGTTGCAGATCAGGTTGCAGGGCGGAATCAGCCACGCAGTTCCTTTATCCGTTGGGCTCGACTGGTTGCAGGAAGACCACCCAGGTTTCCATTCGAAGGGACGGGCGTACACCCAATGCTAGGTTTCCAGGCAGCCGCGAGCAACAGCGTCCAAGAGCAGTTGAGGTCGGCACGATCTCGCCACTGCTTGAGCGTTGCAGGCGACGAGTACCGCTGCGCCACTGCTGCGATAGGATGATCTTGACCAACCCGACCAGATTGTGAAGTTCATCACATGGATCACACGGATCTCAAAGAATTACTACAGAGTTGGCCCTACGAGCCTGGGCGTGTCAACGCACGCCGCATTACCGGCGCGGACGATCGTCCGAAGCTGCAGGTTCGCATCGATCTGGGTGTCCTCCAGATGGAAATGGAGGGCCGACCGGACGGACAACGGCCGCAGGATTGTGAGTCGTTGCTGGCGTA
>SMVB01398457.1_pt1 | contig 20446 bp, 21 predicted proteins | sample 2456461 | NCBI WGS metagenome assembly SMVB01 (sample SAMN11095934, study PRJNA526329) | marine sediment metagenome | biome: Marine sediment; feature: Surficial sediment; material: Deep marine sediment; isolation source: Hadal surficial sediment | place: Pacific Ocean | collected 2014-05 | depth...
ATCGCGACGACAGCTCGGACTGGTCGAGCTATTTCCTGCGCAACTGGGTCTTCGAAGAAGAGGTCTGGACCCTCGAAGACGGAATCAGACAACTCACGCAGATCCCCGCGAGCGTGGCCGGCTTCCAGGATCGCGGCGTCCTCCTCCCGGGCTATGCCGCCGACCTCATGATCTTCGACCCCGCAACGATCGGTCCCGATACGAAGCGCGTCGTCCACGACCTACCGGGGGGGGAGGCTCGCTATTCGGCACGACCGAAGGGAATTCACGCGACGATCGTGAACGGGGAAACGATCGTGCTCGATGGCAAGCTCACCCAGGCCCTGCCCGGGCAATGGGTTCGACCCAGCGGGACACATCCGGCCGATGGCGACGCATCCGGACCGTCGTGATCTCGAGTATCGATCGACTTCGTTCCAAGGCCTCCGACCTCGGCATCGACCAGATCGAGCGCCACATCTTTCTCTGCGCCGACCAGAGCAAGCCAAAATGCTGTCGCTCGGAAGCGGGGCTGGAAGCCTGGAGCTATCTCAAGAGTCGACTCGACGAGTTGGGACTCAATGGCCGCCAGGTCTATCGGACCAAGGCCAATTGTCTCCAAGTATGCATGGGCGGGCCCATCGCGGTCGTCTATCCCGAAGGCGTCTGGTACCGGGATTGCCGCCCGGAAGTCCTCGAGCGGATCATCCAGGAACACCTGATCGGGGGCCAACCGGTCGAGGAATTCATGATCGCACAGAGCGGACTTCCCAGCGCAGCAGACGACCCGGACCTCGAGCAATCCGATCCGACTTGAACGCGACCTCTTTCGAAGTCGGGTCTCGGCTAACCGAGCGCACACCCGATCAGCGCATCCGCCAGCACGACCGGTCGCGAAAGCATCGGGGAATGGCCGCCGGGGAGTACGACCGGTACCGACTCCGAAAGCCACTTCGACGCCTCGCCGAGCAACCAGTCCGCGCGCACGACCCGATCGTCACGCGTCACGATCATGTGCATCGGAGAGTCGGGCCAGTCCGCGAGGGGCGAAGCCTCCATCAACGGCTTCGAACCCTGCCAGCGCAACTGCCGAGTGGCCCAGCTGGCCGTCTCCTCGTCACAATCATCGAAGAAGAGCGGACGGGCCATCGCCTTCGAGATTCGCCGCGCACCGTCGGGTCTCTCTTCGAACTCGGCGGCGGCGTACGCCTCCGTCACCATGCCCGAGAACGCTTCGGGATCCACCGGACCGAGCGCCGTCGGTGCGCTGCACAGAAACACCATTCGCGCCCCGGGAACTCGCGCCGCGACGACGGGAAGGGTTCGACTGCCGAGAGAATGTCCGACCAGCACGAATCCCTCGCTGCGCGCGATTGCGGAGAGCTGCGCTTCGATCACATCCGCATACTCGCCAAGGCCTGCCTCGACGTCTTCGCAGGGAAGATCGGGCGCGATGGCGACATGGCCTCGCCCCTCGAGCTCGCGCACGAGATCCCGCCAGCACCAGGCTCCGTGCATCGAACCATGAACCAGAACGAAATTCGCCATGGGCCCAGTGTGCCACGAACTGGCGAGAGAAGAAGCCAGACTTCGACCCTCGCGCCGCCCGAATCCGCGCCTTTGTAGGTCGCGATCGGAACGATATCGTCGGGAGACCCCGCGACCGGTTCGCCACGAATGGGACGGACGGCGTCGAGAGGTCCGAGACGAAAGGAGAGAATATGGCCGCGCACGTGATCAACCTGGGGGACCGCCCAAATCTCGAGGAGCAGATCGAACGCCCTGGCGGGCACGAGATTCCGGGGGCGCGGAAGACGACGCGCTTTCTGGGTCTCGAGGGCGAGGACTTCGTAAGCCCCCTGAAGCCGCCCTTCGCCTATTTCATCGAACGCCCGAAGGGCGATATCACCCCCGACCACTCCCATAACGCGAATCGACTCGAATTCGTCGTCGAGGGCCGGATCGAGTGGCGCGAGCAGGGACACGAACCCGTCGCCTACGGCCCCGGAACGCTGACCTACGTCGAGGCGGGAACGATCTACGGATACACCGTCCTCGAAGACGCTCGGATCCTCATCGTTTTCGAGAAATCGCCGGGGATGAACTACCGCTAGGTGCTATGCGCTAGGCGAGCACCAGGGCGAGCGCCGGTTTTCCGGACCCGGCCCTACATGACGACCGTCTGAAGTGACTGCGGATCCGCCTCGGCCTGAATGCCCTGGGGCCGCGTGCCCTCGACCGCGACTCGATGCAGAATCCGCCGTTCGCGGTAGTCGGCTACGGCGTAGTGCTGCGTACAACGATTGTCGAGAAATACGAGCGTACGTGTGTCCCAGCGAACCCGAAGCTGAAATTCCGGCTCCTTCGTGTGCTCGAAGAGGAAGCGCAGGAGCATCTGGCTCTCCGCTTCGCTCAAACCGACCAGGCGAGTCGTCGAATTGACGTTCACGAAGAGTGCTCGTCGACCGGTCTCGGGATGCACGATCACGACCGGATGTTCGACCGGGGGCAGCTGTTTCTGGATTTCGGCGAGGTTCGCGACGCTATGTCCGCGGGCGATCGCCTTGGTGAGCGAGCCCGTCACGTCGTGAACCGCATGGAGACCATCGCAGAGACGTCGGATCGAGGGCGACAGGGCCTCGTACGCCGCGTACATGCTGGCAAACGCCGTATCCCCCCCCAGCGATGGGAGCTGAAGAACGCGAAGCAGCGATCCCATCGGCGGAACCGAGGTGTACGTGTTGTCAGCATGCCAGGCGTCGGCGCCCTCGTGTCGCGGATCGGTCTGGTCGATCACGTTGATCTCGGGGGGGCCGCCGTGCGGAGTCGCGACGGGCGGGGACTTGATCTCGCCGAAATACCGGGCGAACGCGATATGGCTCTCGGGCGTCAGATCCTGCTCGCGGAAAACGAGCACCATATGTTCGAGGAGCGCTTCGCGGATCTGGGCAACCGTGGCGGCATCGAGACGCATCCCGAGATCGACGCCTTCGATTTCTGCTCCGATATTCGCTGTCAGTCGATTGATCGAGAGTCCCAAATTCTTCCCCTAAGACAAACCCATCGCGAGCGCTCGAAGATCGGATCAGCGTCCGTCGCCACCCAACACGTAGGGCGTTCCCCAATGATTGCGGTGGGAGACCTTCGGAACGGCAAGTCGCTTCGGCCTCCCGAGCTTCTCGTCCGCGTATCCGAGAAAGACGGCGCACTCCATGAAGATATTCGAAGGGATCCCCAAGATCTTCTTGATCTCTTCGCGCTTCAAGAAGAAAAAGGTCGTGAAGAGCGAACCGAGGCCGTGGGCACGCGAGGCCAACATCAGGTTCTGTGTCGACTGGAACAGACTCACGCCTCGACCACCGGGAATTTCACGCGTCTCGACGAGCGAGCCATCCGGATTCGTCGCGTATTCCCCCCTCATCCGAATTCCGCGTTCCGGATTCCAGCAAACGACCACGATCGCCGGCACCCTGTGAAGGTTCGTCACCGCGGCGCGCCCCGTCACGGACCGCCCGGAGCCATCCGTCAGCTGCTCCTCGGTCTGCGCACGCTCGGCGTCGATCACCGAAAAGGCGTCGATCATCTCGATCTGGATCTGTCGTTTGACCTCGTCGTCGGTGACGACCACGAATTCCCAGGGCTGGGTATTTCCGGAGCTGCACGCCATCGTCGCGGCTTCGAGGACCTCGTCGAGCACTTCATCCGGAATCGGCTTGTCGTCAAAGATTCGCGTGGCTCGCAGACCAAAGATCGCATCGCGTAGGGACATCTCGTTCAGGGCGGACATATGAGGACTCCTTCGAAACGCGTTCGATTCACGTTCGGCTCTCTGTCAGATCGAATAGAAGCGCTGGGCGTTGCGGTAGAGCACGCGCGCACGCTGCTCCTCGTCGAAGGTGTCGGTTTCGAGCAACTCGGTGGTCGCACCGGGAAAGACGCCATCTCCGTGCGGATAATCGGAGGCGAAGAACACCGAATCGGGGTAAGCCTCGAGCATCGCTCCGAGCCCGGGCTCGACCTCCTCGAGACTCACGAAGCCCTGGCGCCGGAATTGATCCGAGGGCTTCTCCTTGGGTCGCTCGGGAAAGCCGAAGAGCTCGAGATGTTCGTCGAGTCGATGCAGATGTGAGAGTACCCAGGTCGCGCCGGTCTCGAGAAAGGCCACGCGCAGGCGGGGATGTCGATCGAGGATTCCGAAACACACCATGTCGGTGAGACCCATCATCTGCTCCATCGGAAAATGAACCGCGTGCATCGCACCGTAGTCGTCGTCGAACCGATGGCGCAGCTCATCGCAGGGAACCAGCCCGTTCAAACCCGGATGCAACGCGAAGGGGCAATCGGCTTCCTCGAGGTAGGACCACAGGGACTCGTAACCCGGATCATGCAGGGCGGGTGTTCCTGGAATCCGCTCGGGACGTCGCCAAACGCCCTTCATCCCCAGCTTTTCGACACAACGCCGCGCTTCGGCGAGGGCGTCCGCCGGGCTCGTCTGCGGAAGCACACCGACTCCATGCAATCGTTTCGGATCGTACCGGCAATACGCTGCCAGCCAATCATTCACGGCGCGGCTGAGCGCGACGGCAGCCTCGCGATCCGAGACACCCTGGATCATCAATCCGTAGGTTGGATAGATCACCGATTGTGCGATCTGATCGACGTCCATGTCGTCGAGCCGGCTTGCGGGATCGGTCGCCCCGCTCGCGGCGCGCCCACCCCCGCTCCGCCCGCCCGGCTCGCGTGGCGACGCAAGGCTCTCGGGACTGGCCTGCATCCGAAAACCCTCGACGGCGCCTGAGCGAAAATGAAACGCGTCGCCTTCGACGATCGGCCTCGGGACGAATTCCAGATGACGAGGATCGAGATAATCGCTCCAGGTGGAGTCCGGCTCGACAACATGCCCGTCTGCGTCGATGATCGACAGGTGTGACTCGGTTGACATGGGCTCTCCACTGGCCTCCAACTGATTTCCTTTTGCCTTCCTGGTAAATTACTTCTGCGGAAGCTAATATGCAACCCCAGCGGATCGACCCCGTGCTCTGCACTCGCTCGGCGGCATGGTTTTCGATCCCGGAATCAACAGGAGATCGCCGATGTCCACTGCCACCGGACCCACAGGCCGAACCCGACCCCAACGGGCCGAACGCAGAAGCCGGCAGGACGTCGCAGATCCGAGCGAAACCGGTCCGCTCGGCCTCTTCACCACACTCGCGCGGACCGGCCTCTTCCTGGAGGCGCTCCAGCGTGACTGCCTCGGCCGCCACGGGCTCGCCTTCACCGAGTATTCGGTTCTGCGTCTCTTGCAGCGGGCACCCCAGCGACGACTCGCGCCCTCCTTGCTGGCCGAGGAGATCGTCTGTACGACCGGTGCCATGACCAAACTCGTCGACCGGCTCGAGCGGAGCGGATACGTCGAGCGGGCGCCCGATCCCGTCGACCGACGAGGGGTACTCGTCGGGATCACGCGCGGGGGAGACCAGATCGCCGATCAAGCCGCCGAGACCTACCGGGTCGGCCGTGAACGCGTCCTCGGTCACCTCGACGACCGGGAAGCCGAACGAATCCACGATCATCTGGGTCGATTGCTAGGCGCTCTCGAAACAGACCGCAAAGAGCAATCAAGAGAGCAATGAAATGAGGGCGGCCGCGTCGTGCGGATTCGCCTCGACGCGGATACGCCATCATCCTGAACCAGGGGGAGAAGAACATGGGTCGCGCAATCATCATGAATATCGACGAAGCACCGTGGGTGAGAGGCGGTCCCCCGGGCGAAGGAGACTACCCGGACGGCGGAGGTCAGCTGGTCGGCGATCTGGAGAAGGGCCCCTGGGTCCACATCAACTGGCTTCCCGGCGGCTTGACTGCGCCGCTCCACAGTCACGACTTCGACGAAGTCATCTACATCCTGGAAGGCGGTTTCTCGATGGGGCGGCGAAAATGTGGGGTAGGAACGGTCGTCTTCCTGGAAGCCAATACCCAATACGGGTTCGAGGTCTGGTCCGAGGGCGTCCGGTTCCTGAACATCCGGCAGGGGCTCGCGAACTTTTCCGAGGTTGGAAAAGAAGCCCGCAATCCCTATGAGGATGAATGACATTCGAGATGGAGTGACGCACGACCCGGGAGCATCCTCCCCTCGAACCCGGTGCTCATCGGCTCACTCGCCTGCTCTCCAACACTCTCTCTGTCGCTTCACGCACCACGCGCGCCATCTCGTCGGCCCCCGCAATCGCGAGCCTTTCGTTGAAGACCTCCGGCGCCACGATCGGTGTCGCGCCGATCTCCTCGAAGAGTCCCACAAGACCCACGAGATCCACCACACCGTCTCCGGGTAGTCGTCGATCGCGCATACATTCCTCGAGCGGATCCTCCCGAGGCTCGCTCGCCGCGTCACAGATCTGGAATACCTTGAACCGATCGGGTGGAATGCTCCGCAGAAGATCCGGGCAGGGGCCCCCGGGCTGCCGCTGCCAATGCCAGCCGTCGATCAGCAGTCCCGCGTTCTCCGCGCCCGAGGATTCGACGATCTGCCAGGCCGTCGCGAGATCCGGAATCCCGGACCAGGGCAGGAATTCGATCGAGACCCCGAGACCGCGATCGGCCGCCCGGGCGCAGATTTCCTGAAGACGCTTCGCCGCGGGCGCGATTTCCAGACGCTCGGTGGACATCGTCACCGCCAGCAGCTGCTCCGCCCCGTACGCCTCGGCGAGATCGAGAAAGGGTTCGACATCGATCATCGCGGCGCTGTAGTCGACCTCATCCCAGGGCAGCACCGCTTCCACGATCGGCACACGGAGTCCCGCCCCCAAGACGAGCTCACGAACGGCCTCGGCAGAGCCCAGGGAAGCGACAGCCGCCTCTGCGTGAAGTCGCCAGAGCGAGAGGCCCGCGTAGCCCGCGCGCCGCGTCGCCTCGACCTGAATCGCCAGACCCTCGGGTCCCGGCTGGGTAGGATCCGGCATCAGCGTCGCCGAACAGAGAATCAGATCGTCCAGGTCATTCTCGCCCATCTGTAGCAACTCCCTCGCACCGGAAGCGATTCGCAAAGCGTCCCGGGACCCTCCAGTCTAGCTCGCACTGTTGATGAGGGTCGTCGCGAGGGCGTGTCCGGGAGCAATCGTGCTCCCTACGTTAGTCTTGGCGGGAATCGGGCGGGATCAACCCGCGCGGATCTCATTGAGTAGCACTCGCAGGGATGGAGAATGGGACATGATCCTGGTCGTCGGCGGTGGAATTGCTGGGCTCGCGCTCGCCGCCGCTCTCTCGCAGCGCGGCATTCCATGTGAACTGATCGAACGGGAGTCGACCTGGACGACGACCGGTGCCGGCATCACGATCTACCCGAACGGAATCCGCGCCCTCGACAGCCTGGGACTGGCCGAAGCCGTCCGAACCGCGGGACGCCCCGTCGACCGGGTCCGCACGCTGAATGCGCACGGAGAACTCGTCGCCGAATCGGCCGGCGAATCATGGCCCGGGGTCGGAACGAGTGTGGTGATCCACCGGCCCAGGCTCCAGCAGATCCTGATCGAGGCGGCAGACGCTGTGCCACTACGGCTGGGCGCGGACGCCACGCGTATTCGCCCTCAGGTCAATCCGCTTGATCCCGTTCTGGTCGATTTCGATGACGGCAGTACAGGCCAATACGAGGTCGTCGTGGGCGCCGACGGAATTCGCTCATCGGTCCGAGACGCTTGTTTTTCTCCCTCCCCCCCACGTTATGTCGGACAGACCTATTGGCGCGGAGCCATCTCTAAACCAGTCGTCGACGTCACCACACTGCAGATGAGTACAAACCGCTATGTCGCACTGATGCCCTTGGGCGAAGAGTTACTCTACGTGGCCGCACAGCTGCATACCCCCGATCCGCCCGAACCGATACCCCAGAGCGAATGGCATGCGCGGCTGATGGAAGAGTTCCAGGATTTTGAGGGGCCCGCCCGGGAGGCCTTCCTTCAGCTCGGTGACGGACTCCATTTCGGCGGCGCTCAGGAAATCGACCGCGACGAATGGCGTTGCGGGCGCGTGGTGCTGGTCGGGGATGCCGCCCACGCCTGCTCGCCGGTCCTGACCCAGGGAGGCAGCCTCGCCCTCGAGGATGCGATCGTGCTCGCCGAGGAGATCGCGAACGCTGGGCTCGGTAGATCGAATACGGTAGCCCCGGGCGATCCAGCTTCGATCGACGCCGCTCTTTCGGCCTTCGTTCGCCGTCGCGAGCCGCGTGCGCGCTGGATTCGCGAGCGAACGCAAAGCTATATCCAGCTGATGAATCGCGGTGCGACGGCCCCCGACCTCACCTCGTCACTGGCCGAAGTGTCGGCGTTTCTGCAGCAGCCCATTTGAACCCAGCCCGTCGGCCCGGCGTTTTCACTCGGCCGGTCGCGGGTCAGAGTGAATTCGGGCACACCCGTGAGACGCTCACGATTCGGAGGCCGCGCGGGTCTTGGGCACGGGACGCGTACTGGCGTGAATCGTCTCGACACCGGAGAGAATCGCGGCGAAGTCGTTGGAAACGAAGTCCGCATAGTGAACGATCGTGCCCTCTACCGTACCGGGAAGTCCTTCGGAGGCGAAGGCGCTGTGGTGCCGGACCATCTCGGCGACTTCGAGCGGGACACCGTGTTCCAGGCAGAGCTCGGCCCCCACAGCACCGTGATCGCGAAGACTGCGACCGTCGGCATAGCTGAAATCTCGTCCGTCCCAGCGGTAGATCATCGGCTTGTCCACGTCGTGGAGGATCGCCGTGGCGAGCGTAACGTCGGCATCCGCCGCCAGGCCGTATTCCTCGCGGGCGACCCGAAGCAGATCCAACGCACGTTGATTCACTTCGTTGACATGCAATACCAAGGAGCGTGCGGGCATGTGCGGAGCCTGGGGCGAGTCGGCCAGGCTCTCGTAGGGAGAGCGTTCGAGGGAGGCACGCCAGGTGGCGAGTACCGCCTCGCGAAGCGCGGGACTCGCCAACTTCGCGACAGCGGGCATCGCCTCGACGAGATTCGAAATCGATCGACCGGCCGGATCTGGCATGATTTTCCTCCCGAATTGGGCGCGAATCAGGCACCCGCCAACGGCTACGACGGAGACCTTTAGCGGGCCCCGTCGCTGAGCGCATCGATCGATGAGCCTCCCACGCGCGGTCGGCTACGCTCGAGGACGAACTCCCCGACGGCGGATCGCGGCCGGCAATCATCAAATGGAAGGGTCGGGAATGGCCAGGCGACCGGGATCGCTGATCGAGATCGAGCCGCTGCTCGATGATTTTGGGGCGATCGTCCACGGCGTCGAGTTTCGCGATCCGGAAGCTACGAAGGTTCTTCGGGACGCCGTTCACGCCCACGGCGTGATCTTCCTGCGCGATCAGCGGTTCAGCGACGAGGAGCACATCGAGTCCGCCAAACGCTTTGGTGAGGTCGGAGTCTATCCACTTCAAGCGGCGGCGGGCGCCTTCGAGCCGCTCGAGTTCCTCGAGGACGGCCCCGACGACCCGCCCAAGGCCGACGGCTGGCACACGGATCTGACCTGGATCGAGGCGCCACCGGTGATGGCCTTCCTTTCGATGCTCGAGGTCCCCGGCAAAGGCGGAGACACGCTCTGGGTCGATACGGCGAAGGCCTACGAGACACTCTCTCCTGTGATGCAGGAAATCGTCCTGCGCCTCGAGGTCTACCACGATATCAGCGAGGGAAATCGTCAGGTCTTCCTGAAGAAGTGGAATCAGGAGATCATCGATCTCACGAAGCAGCGCTACGGCATGGGCACGACGCATCCCCTCGTGCGGCAGCATCCCTTCACCGGCCGCCGAAGCCTGTTTCTGGCGGGCTATTTCATGCGATACATCGTCGGGATGACCGAGACCGAAAGCGAGGCGATGATCGCGTTCCTGATGCGCCATGCGACGGCACCCGAGCGCTCCCTCAGGTGGCGCTGGCGAGAACACGACCTCGCGATCTGGGACGAGCGCCGCACGATGCATCGTGCGCTCGGCGATCACTTCCCCCGCCGTCGCCGGGTCCGTCGTTGCACCGTGCTCGGCGAACGCCCCGAGGCCGTCTCCAGCGCTCGAGACACGCAGCGCGCATCAGCCCTGGCAGATTCTGCGTGATCACGCGGGATGTCGAAGCGAATATTACCGCCGAGGCCTGACGCCGAAAATGCACCTCTCAGAATCGAGGCAGCGCCTCCCAGCTCTGCTCGCGCCAGAATCGGCAGGCCGCCTCGCGAAGACCGTTTGCGACATGGGGCGCATCATCGAAAGCCAGATGAAGCGCGCCCGACGTCGCCTCGTGAAGAGGCCAGCGGGGTAAACCCACGCCGTTGGGATCTCCGGTTCGCATGAATCGGGCGACGTAGCCTCGCAAGGTCTCGGCTGCCTGCTTCTGGCGCGGACCGAAGGGACGCAGCGCGTCGCGATAGCCGCCTCCGAAGAGGGTGTCGGTATCCGCACCGTGATAGGCGCCGAGCTCGATGCGATCGCTCACGAGCGGTCCGGGGACCCGATACTCGTAGAAATAGGTCGGGGCGAATCGGCCGATCTCCGCGGCCATTTCACTGAGCGGACAGGTGTAATGCGCCTGGGTCGCGACATCGGCGAAAGCTTCGGCCACGGAGATGCCCGTCCCATCGAACGGGAAATGATCGGCCGCAGCTCGAGCCATTCGTGGAGATCCCGTGAGTCCCAACAACGCTCGAGCGTAGTCCTCTTCTCCGAACGAGTGACTGCCCATGTCATAGAGGAGCTGGCCGTAGATGAGGCGTCCCTCTTGTTGGGCCACGCCGATCATGACCGGCACCCGGTGAAAGGCGCCGGCATGGAAGGCCTGAGGCCAGGAACGCGTAAAGACGTGCCCATCGACTTGATGTCCTGAGCGCGCACCGAGCATCGGCATCGCCGCAAAGGACTCGGTCGAATCCGGCGAGAAGGGGTTGTTCAGCATTCGCCCGAGAGCCGCGTAGAAGGCGGGCACCGGTTGGGCGCGCAAACACGCGGCGACGTCGCCCGGCCCGGCGCAGCCGAGGGCCTCCGCATTCTTCTGGCCGCGGGCTTCTGCGAGTCCGATCGGATCGGTCGGAAACCAACAACTACTGCCGCTCTGGATGATCGCTGCGTCGAAGAGCCCGGCCGCCTGGGGAGAGACCAGCAGTCCGCAGACCATGCTGCCCCCGCCCGACAGTCCACCAATCGTGATCCGTCGCGAGTCGCCCCCAAAGGCCGCGATCTCTTCCCGCACCCAGCGCAGCGCAGCGATCGCATCCTGGAAGCCGTAATTGCCCGAAGCCAGCCGACTCGGATCCTCCGCCGAAAGCGCCGGATGTGCGAAGAAAGCAAAATGCGAAAGCCGATACTGGATCGTCACGACGAGGCTCCCCGTATCGCGTACGAAATCGGCCACATCGCGTCGGCCATCCCCCACGCGGCGCCCGCCGCCGTGGATCCAGACGAGCACGGGACGATTCCCGCCGTCGATCTCCGCAATTTGCTGCGTCTCGGAAGTCTCGGGTGTGCCAGAAGGTGCGTAGACATTCAAGTAGAGACAGTCTTCGTCCCCCTCGACTTCGAGCGCGCCGGCCTGGACTCGCGCCTGGGCACAGACCGGCGCAAAGCGACGTGCATCCCGAGTGCCCTGCCAGGGGGCGGCTGCAAGCGGAGCCCGAAACCGCAGTTCTCCGACGGGCGGAGCCGCAAAGGGGACGCCCAGGAATCGGCGGACGCCCTCCGCTTCGCTTCCGATCAGCGTGCCGGCGGCGGTCTCGACCTCGAGGTGGGAATCCCCCTCGGACTCCGCGAAGGTCGCGCACGCGATCGAGAGCAGGCAAACGCCAGAGAGTCTCGTGAGCAGTCCGATCGTCACCCGGTGCTTTCGTGCATGACCCGCTTTGCTTCCGCGCCCTGACCGCATCAATCTCCTCCGAACGTATCGCCCCGGCGAGCATCCCGCTCGACGCCCCGGAGAACTTCGACCCGAGCGGTTCAGAGTCCGGGCAGCTGATCCGTCAGCCCGAGCATGACGTTCGCGGAGTCCACGTAGGTCTTCTCACCGATGAAGGCGTGCTGAGTGCCGGTGTACATGTCGCGAAATGCGCGCTCGAGACGACTGCCCTCGCGAATAGCGGTCGTTCCCGCCGCGAGATGCGCCCACTGCACGATTTCACGACTCGCTTCGGTCGCGTAGGTCGCGGCCATCCGGAGATCCGCACGCATCGCGAGGGTAAGATCGGCACCGGCCTCGATTCGTTCCCAAACGGACTCGTGGGCATCACGCAGCAGACACCACGCCGCCCGCCACATGCTTTCGTGATGAGCCAGGCCGACCTGGAAGGTCATCTTGTTTGCGAGGGTCGAGGCGTCGCCCATGCGCTGCTTCGATTCGGCAAGCGCAACCACGTCGTCGAGGCAACTTCGCGAGACGCCGAGGGCCCAGGAGCCGTGACCGGCCCCCGTGATCGGCATGATCCCGAGCCGAAACACATTGCCACCGCGGTGGGGCTCACGCGTGAAGAGCGGATAGGTTCGGTACTCGGGAACGAAGACCTCCTCGACCTCGTAGTCGAAGCTACCGGTTCCCTTGAGCCCCGTGACATACCAACCATCCGTGAAGCGAATCTCGTCGCGCGGAAAAATCGCAACACGCAGATCGGGCATTCCGTCTTCGCTCATGAGCGGCGCGCCGTCTCGAAAGGGAATGAAGCCTGCGGCTACGTATTCACTGTGGCCGGTTCCGCTTCCGAAATTCCACTTCCCCGAAATGGTGTAGCCACCCTCGCTGACCTGCCCCTGGCCATTCGGTGCAAATTGTCCGCCCATCGTGATGCGGTTGTCATGGGCCGTGAAGACTTCAGCGAAGCCCTCGTCGGGGAGGTAGGCGGCTGCGAACGCCGTCGAGGGCAGGTTTGCGATTCCGATCCAGCCCATCGATCCATCCTGCCACGCCAGTTCTTCCCAGACCTCGATCATCTCGGGAATCGAGGGCTCGGCACCCCCGGCTTCGGGCGGATTCGCAAATTGCATGAGCCCCGATTTCCAGAGCGCCTCGACGGTTTCCTTGTTCAGCGTGCGCTCCCGCTCGTTCGCCTCGGCATTCTCGAGCACGATCTGCCGAATCGAGCGGGCCATCTCCACGCCCTTGTGAGACGCCGGCCCGTTTCGATCGATCTGGATGCTGCGCATGCGGTTTCTCCTGAATTCGATGTGGCTTCGGATTGATTGATAACATGTTACCGATTATGTTCCCAATATGTTCTCGTCATCCACACCCTCCACGACGCACGGAGCGCGGCCGGGACCGACGGTGCGCCTCGAGCGACGGCTCGGGGCAGGACAGATCGAACGGCGAAATCGGCTGCTCGAGGCGGCCCGCAGCCTCGCCTCGGAGGGGGCCTATCCGGCGGTGACGATGAGAGCGGTTGCGGAACGCGCCGGCATGGGGCTCGCCACCGTCTATCGATACTTTTCGTCCAAGGACCATCTGATCGCCGAGGTCCACGCCGCACGCGGCCAGGAGGTCGCCCGCGAACTCCAGGCTGCCCCCCCCGCCGGCGAACAGGCCCAGGATCGGGTGGTGAGGGTCTGCGAGCGGCTGATTACAATCGTCGTGCAGGATCTGAATCTGGCGGCGGCGGGCGTGATGGCACTGACCTCGGGCGACCCCGCCGCGAGTTCTTCCGAACAGTGGCAGACGATGGTGGTGGGCCCCTGTATGGAGTCGGCCTTCGGGGACGAGGACGTGGGAGACCGCGAGGAGATCTGCCATCTTTTCGGTCACCTCGTTTTCGCCGTCATGGTAGGCCTGACAAACGGACAGCACGATCGTCACAGCGCGATGGCGCTCTTGGAGAGCGCTGCGAGGCGCATACTTCCTCGGAGGAATTAGTCATGGTTCAGGTGGTCAAGCTCGGTATCAAACGTCCTGCAACGGGTCCGCTCCTGCCCGACCCCGAACCGCGCGAGGTCCACTACACCCTGCTCTCGGTCGACGACCACCTGATGGAGCCCCCACATACCTTCGAGGGCCGCTTGCCTCGCAAGTTCGTCGACGCGGGACCGCGAGTGATCGAAACCGACGAGGGCCACGAAGTCTGGACCATGGAGGGCACGCCCTATTTCCAGGTCGGCTTCATGGCCGTGGCGGGGCGTCCGAAAGAGGACCACCGCATGGAGCCCTCCCGCTTCGAAGAGGTGCGACGCGGCTGTTGGGATATCCATCATCGAATCAAGGACATGGATCTCGGTGGCATCTGGGCATCCGTGAATTTTCCATCCGGCGCGACGGGCTTCGGCGGAACGCTCTTCAGTGAGACGAAAGACCAGGATCTGGGCCTCGCCTGCGTGCGAGCCTGGAACGATTGGCTCTTCGAGGAATGGTACGGATCCTATCCGGATCGGATCGTACCCCTCGGCATCACCTATCTCGCCGACCCGGAAAAGGGCGCCGCGGAGATCCGACGCAACGCCAAGCGCGGCTTCACGGCGGTGACCCTGCCCGAGCAGCCCCATGAGGTCGGATTTCCCTCCGTATTCGACGACTACTGGGAGCCGATCGTCCGCGCCTGCGCCGAAACTGAGACCGTCCTGAACCTCCACGTGGGCTCCGCCGGTTTCGCCAAGACGCCTCCCGGCGCGCCGACGCTCGAGCTCGGTTCGACGTTGTTCCAGGCCATGGCCCTCCAGTCCTGCGCCGAGTGGCTCTGGAGTGGATGGCCGGCGCGCTTTCCCGAGTTGAAGATCGCGATGTCCGAGGGCGGGATCGCCTGGGTCGCCGGATTGATCGATCGGCTCGACAACATCATGGCGCGATCCGGATATGGCGGCGGTTGGCTCGACCCCAAGATTTCCCCGTCCGACTGCCTGCGCCGGAATTTCTGGTTTTGCATGATCGACGATCCCTCGACCCTCTGCACGCGGCATGCGATCGGCGTCGAAAACATCCTCTTCGAATCCGACTACCCACATGGCGACGGAACCTGGCCCGACACCCAGGCCGTCATGAAGAGTCTGCTCGGGGATCTCCCCGAAAACGAGATTCGAATGATCGCCCACGAGAATGCGGCGAAGCTCTACCGTCATCCGCTTCCGCCGAATTGTCTTCCCTGACTTCGGCGCACTCGAGCGGGTAGCGAATCGCGGCGGGCTGTTCCGATCTCGCGAAGGGCTTTTTCAGTTTCGCGAAGGGCTATTTGGACTTCGCGAAGGGCTATTTGAATCCCTCCAAGCAGTAGTCGCGATCCCACCCTTTTCTGCTCGGGCGGCTGCCTGACCTGCCACTTTGACGGAACCTATGGCATCGACAAAGCGAGCCTGACGCTGGCCTCGACGATCGACACCGGCTCGGACGTAACCGACCCCTCGGACGACCTCAACATCTCGCCGATCACGGCCACCTGCTCGTCCTGCCACGATGACCTGATCGCGAGGAACCACATGCTCTTGAATGGGGGCTCCTTCGGAGCGCTCGACGAGGATATCGTGGTCCCGGAACCGGGTTTCTGGCTGACGCTGCTCGTGGGATCGGGCGCGCTCGGATTGCTCGCAAGACGGCGACCGGCAGCCACACGCTCCGATCACTGAGCCCCTATCCGAACTCCTGCCAATTTTGGCCGCAGCGGGCTGGCGATACGTACCTTCCGCAAGGGCGATCCGCCGACTAGACTCACGACAGACTCTCACGCCAGGAGATTTGTCATGGCTCATCGGATCATCTCGGCCGACTCCCACGTTGCAGAACCCGAAGCGGCCTACGCAGAAATCGATCCCGCCTTCAAGGACCGTGCTCCGCATCTCGTCCACGACCCGAAAGCGGGCTCTGGGATGAAACTCGACGGCCTGGACAGCCCTGTGCCGATGTCCTTCATCAATGCGGCCGGGCGAAGGCCCGAGGACATCGCCAAGCCCGTTCAATGGGAAGACCTCAACCCGGCGGGCTACGAGCCCAAGGCCCGACTCGGCATCCAGGACGAGGAGGGCATCGACGCGGAGGTGATCTTTCCGAGCGTGGGCATGATCTTGTGTCGCGTGCAGGACATCGACTATCGCAAGGCGTGTAATGATGCTTACAACCGATGGCTGCAAGGCTTCTGCGAAACCGCCCCCGACCGACTGCTCGGGCTCGCCACCGTCACGTTGCGGAGCATCGAAGAAGGCATCAAGGAGCTGCGGGAAGCCAAAGAGATGGGTTTCAAAGGGGTGATGTTCCCGGGCAATCCCAACGTCGAGGACTACGATCACCCCTGTTATGACCCGCTCTGGGAAGCCTCTTCCGATCTCGGGCTTCCGGTCCACTTCCACATCCTCACCTCGGATGCGGACGACCTCTCGACGGTCATCGTCCGCAAGACCCGCGGGCCGAAGATTGGCCAGTTCATGTCGATCATTCGCGGCGTGCAGGACATCATGCTGATGCTCGTCTTCAGCGGCGTGTTCGAGCGGCATCCCCGCCTCAAGGTCGTGTGTGCCGAAGCCGATGCGGGTTGGGTTCCGCATTTCATGTACCGGATGGATCATGCCTACGAACGCCATCGTTTCTGGCTCGAAGTCGGTACGTTGACCAAGCCCCCCAGTGAGTATTTCGCACAGAATATCTATGTGACGTTCCAGGACGATTACGTCGCAACCCACATGACCCATCTGAGCCCGACGAATCGCCTGATGTGGGCGAGCGACTTCCCGCATAACGACGGCACCTATCCGCACACGAAGCAGGTGATCAAGAAGCTGACCGATGAAATGAGCGACGAGGACCGGATCCGCATCACCGGAGGCAATGTCACGGAGCTGTACGGACTCTCCGCTTAGTTCTTAATGAGGGCCCCGCCCCGAACCCTGGTTTCCCCTATTCCCCCAGACCCAACGGACAGCGATCGATGCGGTACGGCCTCTTCCTCCAATCCTCGCACCCACCGGAGCGCTCGATCTCGGATGCGATCGAACGGGTCCTCACGCAGATCGGCTGGGCGGACGAGTTGGGCTTTTCCGAGGCCTGGCTGGGTGAACATCTGACGGCTGCCTGGGAGCCGATTCCGGCACAGGATCTCGTGATCGCCCAGGCGCTCACCCGTACCCAGAACATCACACTCTGCGCCGGCGCCTACGTTCTGCCCTTCTACCATCCAGCGGCCCTCGCCATGCGCATCTCCCAGCTCGACCACATGGCCCAGGGACGCTTCATCGTCGGCATCGCCGCAGGCTCCGTTCCGACGGATCTCACTTTGCTCGATATCGACGCCGAGGCCGGCGAACATCGAGAGCGGATGCAGGAATCGCTCGAGATCATGCTCCGGATCTGGACGGAGCCTCTCGAGCCCTGGACGATCGAAGGCAAATTCTGGACCGTGCGAAATCCGGAACCACTGCTCGGCTTCGGTCCCCATATCCGCCCCTATCAAGATCCGCATCCGCCCATCGCCCTGGCGGGTCTTTCGCCCAATAGTCCCACCCTCGAACACGCCGGCTCCCGCGGCTTCCTCCCCTTGAGCCTCACCTTCAATACGCCCTACCTCGAAGGTCATTGGACGGCCGTCGAACGGGGTGCCGCGAGCGCGGGCCGCAGCTGTGATCGAAACGATTGGCGAGTTGTGCGCGACGTCTTCGTCGCCGAGACCGACGACGAAGCCCGCAAGTGGGTCCGGGAAGGCAACATGGCACGGGCCTGGCGCGAGCATAATTTCCCCACGCTCGATCTCTTCGGTTGGCGCCAATTCCTGAGACACGACGACAGCGTCTCCGATGACGACGTCGATCTCGACTATCTGATCGATCATCTCTTCCTGGTTGGCTCACCCGAGACCGTGGCGTCGCGATTGATCGAGGTCGAAGCCGCACTCGGGGGCTTTGGCACGGTCGTGTTGAACGCCTACGACTGGGGGGACGACCCAGGGCCGACCCGAAACTCAATGGAGCTCTTTGCTCGCGAGGTCATCCCGCGCGTCGAAGCCGTACGCTCCCGCCAACCTTCAGACCGGGAACAACGGTGAAATTCGGACTGCTCTTCAACACGGACTATCACGCTGAGATACACGGCCCACCGAGCGAATACTACGAACATCTTCTCGGCCAGGTCGTGCTCGCAGAGGATCTCGGCTACGACGCGGTCTGGTTCGGCGAACATCACTACGCCGCCTATTCCTTCGGAGCCCCCGCCGTCATGGCCATGGCGGCAGCCGGGCGCACCCATCGCATTCGCCTCGGAACCGGCGTTTCCGTCTTGCCCATCCACAACCCCATCCGGTTGGCGGAGGAGTACGCAACCCTCGATGTACTTTCCGGGGGCCGGCTGGAGTACGGCATCGGACGCGGCTTCCTGCGCTATGCGCTGGATCTCTTCGGAATCGACGAAGACGAGAGCCACGAACGCTACCGCGAAGCGACCGAGATCATCCTGAAAGCCTGGACCCACAGCGAGCCGATCTCCTACGACGGAAAGTTCTGGCAGTTCGAGGATTACCAGTTCTTCCCACCCCCCCTACAAACGCCCCACCCTCCCATCTACGCCTCCGCGACGCTCACGCCGGAGAGCTTCGTCTGGACGGCGGAGATGGGGTTCCATCTGGCGACGGCCTGCTTCGTGCCCAACAAGGAAGGTGTGCGGGACGGCATCGCCCTCTACCGACGGACGCTTGCCGAATCGGGTCGGGATCCGGGTCAGCTCGATGTCGCCGGTGTGTTCCAGATGTTCTGTGGAACAAGCCACAGCGAGGCGCACCAAACCGCCGGTCACCACGTCATCGACTACCTCGATTTCTTTGGCTCGATCGATGCACGCAGTCCCCATCGCTCGAAGACCTACGCGCATCATCAAGGCGGGACCAAGGGGATGTTCAAGGGCATCACGTCCGAGATGCTCGATTCCCAGCAGCTCCTCCTGATCAGTGACCCGGCGGGCCTGGTCGAGCGGATCGAATGGGCCCAGGACTACTACGGCCTGAACTATCTCCTCCTGGAAGTCGGTCAAGGCGGAATCGCGCCCAAACTCGTCGAGGAATCACTCACGCGTTTCGCACGAGAGGTGATTCCACACTTCGCGAAGGGCGCGAACTCGCCCGAGAATCACAAGCGAGGTTCCCGATGAGCAAAGGTCTGCGCTTCGGAATTTTCCACGAACTCGAGGTGCGTGGGCGTTCCCAGGAGATCGAGCGAGCGATGTTCTCAAATGTGATCGAACAGGTTCGACTCGCCGAGGAGCTCGGTTTCGAGAGCAGCTGGTTCGTCGAACACCATTTCACGCGAGGCTTTTCTCATTCGTCGGCCTCCGATCTGATGCTGGCCGCACTCAGTCAGGTGACACAGAATATTCGGCTCGGCCTCGGCGTCGTGCTGCTTCCCTTCGTGCATCCCGTCCGAGTCGTCGAGAGAGTCGCGACACTCGATGTTCTCTCCAACGGACGCGTAGAGTTCGGGACCGGTCGGGGCGCCTCGCCGCTCGAGTACCAGGCCTTCCAGCGCCCCTTCGAACTCTCCCGAGAGATCTGGGAGGACCATCTCGATGCGGTCCTCGAAATCATGCGAGCAGACGGCAAGGAAGTCACGCGAAAGGGAACCTATTACGAGGTGCCCGGAGTCTCGGTGCTGCCGCGCGTCGTTCAGAAGCCGAATCCGCCGGTCTGGGTCGCCTCGACCTCTCTCGACGGATTCATCGCAGCCGCCAAAAAGGGCTATCACCTGCTCTGCATGCCGATCCTGAAGGGCATCGACGATCTCGCCGAGGATATTGCCACCTACCGAAAAACCCTCGCCGAGCACGGCCATGATCCCGAAGCCGCGCGGGTGGGAATGCTCGTGCCCTGGCATCTCGCGACGACGCGAGAGGAAGCCGAGAAAGCCTCGGATGCGGTGCTCTGGTATATCCGTCGCCAGGTCAACCTGGTTGCGCCCCCCGATTACATGGACTCGCGCCACGCCACCTATCGAGTGCTCGGACAGCTCGCGGCCGGCATGTCACCCGAACGATCGATGGATCTGTTGCGAGACAACCTGATGATCGTCGTCGACGATATCGAGGGTTCGAGGCAAGCCGTCGAGCGGGTCGCCGAGGCGGGGGCAACGGATCTACTCTGCCAGTTCCAGGTGGGCGGCCTCGATCACGAACGCGTGACGAGCGCGATGCGACTTTTCGCAAGTGAGGTCGTAAAGCTTTGACGTGGCTGACCCGGGAGAATCTCGCCGCTCTCATCCCGCCCGACTCGCTGCCGTCCGGATTTCTGCTCGCGACGAATCCCGGCGAGAGCTTCATTTCGATCTCCCTCGACGAACGTGCCGATCTGATCGACCAATCCGCTGCCACTCTTCGCGCGGCGGGTATCACGTCGGGCAACCGGGCCGTACTCTCTTTGACGAGCGACGGCACTCTCGGGGGTGCGCAGCTCGCCGAAGCCCTGGTTCGAGTCGGGGCCTCGGCGGCCGTCGTGGGACCCCGTGGCCGCATGCGACTGCTCGCCGCGATCCGCACGCTTCGACCTGATGTCTGGCTGACGACACCGACCG
>SMVB01222787.1_pt1 | contig 20435 bp, 20 predicted proteins | sample 2456461 | NCBI WGS metagenome assembly SMVB01 (sample SAMN11095934, study PRJNA526329) | marine sediment metagenome | biome: Marine sediment; feature: Surficial sediment; material: Deep marine sediment; isolation source: Hadal surficial sediment | place: Pacific Ocean | collected 2014-05 | depth...
CAGATTATCAGTCATGTGTCCGCCCTGCTTGTATTGCAAATCGATCATAGCAGATCGCCTCTCTTAACCTGGCGGGGAGGACCTGAGCGGAGGGCTTGACTGTGCCGAGTTTACCTGGACACTACAGGCAACAACCTCAAAGCAAGAGAACCGCATCATGAAACGACGCAGCTTTTTATCGGGTGGACTGACCCTGCCATTTCTACCCCTGGGGCTTGTCTCCTGTTCCGGTTCAAGAAAAGAAGATAACCCTTATCTCCAGGCAAACTATGCAGCCGTAGAGGTCGAGTCGACGATTACAGATTTACAGGTGACGGGTTCGATTCCGCAAGATTTAATTGGCCGTTTTTTGCGCAATGGACCTAATCCGGCGGCTGATGTCGACGGCGACTACCATTGGTTTACCGGTCGCGGCATGGTCCATGGTCTACGCTTGAATGAAGGCAAGGCCGAGTGGTACCGCAATCGTTATGTCGGAGGCAGCGGCGCCAACACCAACGTCATCGGGCATGGTGGGCGCACTCTGGCCATTGTTGAGTCCGGTGGGCTTCCTCAAGACATGGGCTTTGAACTGGATTCCCTTGGCGATAACACATCTATTGGCACGGGTTATACCGCCCATCCCAAGCTCGATCCAGACACCGGCGAGCTGCATGCGATGTGCTACGACTGGGCAAATCTGCGCGACCATATTCGCTATGTGGTGGTGGATGCTGACGGCGAATGGGCAGATGAGCTGGAGATCCCCATGCCCGGTATGACGATGATTCACGACATGAGTCTGACGCAGAATTACGCCGTGATATTTGATCTGCCGGTGACGCTCAGTTTTCTCGCCTTAGGCGCTGGTGCCAGCTTCCCATTTCGCTGGGACAACGAACATGAACCGAGAATTGGTCTGTTGCCGCGTAACGGTGAGGCGAAAGATATTATCTGGAGCCCGGTTAAGCCGAACTACGCGTTCCACCCGATGAATGCCTACGAGGATGACGACGGAAACGTGGTTATCGACATCATGCGCTACGAGCGGATGTTTGAAAATGATATTAACGGACCGTTTGGTGACAGCCAGCCGCGCTTCGACCGCTGGACAATTAATCCCAAAAATCGAACGGTGCGTGAGGAGGTTGTTGATGCGCGACCACAAGAGTTTCCGCGCTGTCATCCAGATCTGAACGGCAAGCCCTATCGCTATGGTTATGCCGTTGCTGTGGACGGCTACAGCTTCCCCGCGATCTACAAACACGATCTGCAGACGGGTACCGCAACGGAATTCAATATGGGTCCAGGCCGGCACAGCGCTGAACCGGTTTTTATTCCCAGGCAGGGTGCTACCGCAGAAGACGATGGGTATCTGATGACCTATGTTTTCGATGCAAACAAGAATGCCAGTGAACTGGTGATATTAGATGCGCAAGATATGTCGCGTCCGGCGCTGGCCCGGGTTCACCTGCCGGTACGAGTGCCTTATGGATTTCACGGTAATTGGGTGCCCGATACAATGACGCCGATGGCATAAGGTCACGGACGGGCTATTTCAGGTACTTCCAGAAGGTGTCTTTGCGGCTGATCTGGCCGTCGCGGACAGGGTAAAGATCGACGGCGTCGGCTTGAAATTCATTGCCGTTTTCGTCTGTGCCGCTGATGGTAAACGTCTGCACAAGCAAGTCACCGGCAGATCGCTCGTTAAGACCTTCGTAGCGGACGTTTTGCCATTTTTCGCGGCGCCAGACAATTTCGCCCAGCAACGCGTCGATGCCGACTAGAACGCGCCCGGTGCGACGATCTTTGGGGTCGTGTGCGGCATGTTGATGCCACTCGAAGTCATCGCTGGTCACCGCTTGCAGCCGTTCTTTGTCGGCTGCCCCAAAGGCTTGACGGAACTCTTTCATCAGAGCTAAGGCTTCTTGATCACGCACTTATTCGACCGCATCAATTTCAAGTGGGCGCAACATAGCCGAATGTTTGCAGTAGTGCTACGCCGAGGTGTTGACGCAGTATTGTGCGGACCCTACCCTTGAATGAACAGCAGCGGTGTGAGTTAACGCGCGATGAATAAATGAAGAAGCCGTTCGCCGCCTATGCTGGCGATGAGCCGTATATTTTTGTCTGCTACGCCCACGATGATGAGGGTCTGATCTATCCAGAGATTCAGTGGCTGGCGGAGCAAGGCCTCAACATCTGGTACGACGAAGGGATTTCTCCTGGCTCGGAATGGAGCGAAGAGCTGGGTCTGGCGATCGAAAATGCGGCTAATTTCCTCATTTTTGTGACACCCAATTCTGTTGCTTCACGCCATTGTCGCAATGAAGTGCATTTTGCACAGAACCGGGATGCGCAAGTGTTGGCCGTGCATCTGACCGCAACAGAACTCCCGGCGGGGTTGGAACTGGCACTGGGTGCCAGCCAGGGCATCCTGGCGCATGAGGTCAGTCAAACCGAGTATCGGACAAAAATGCTCCACGCCTTGGGCACTCGTCCAGTTGCAGACGAGCGGCCCTCAGGCCGTCCAGCTAAGTCCAGCGGGCTTAAGCGCAAGATTTTCATCTCCCTTGCGCTGGGGGTGCTGGCGCTGTTCGGATTATGGTTGGGGCTCGATAGCGATGATGAAAAATCAGCACCGTTAGTGGACACAACCGCGCCGTCCATTGCCGTGCTGCCTTTTGCCAATCGCAGTTTATCCCAGGAGAACGCGGAATTTCTCGCTGAGGGAATTCATGATGAACTGCTGACCCAACTGGGCGCTATAGAGGCGCTGAAGGTCATATCCAGAACCTCAATGCTTGCCTACCGGGGCACCAGCAAAAAGCTGAGCACCATTGGTGATGAACTGGGTGTGACCTCCATTTTAGAAGGCACAGTGCAACGCGTGGGGGATAACGTCCGCATCAGCGCCAGGTTGATCAACGCCTATGATGAAAACCAACTATGGGCGGACACTTATGATCGAACGCTGACGCCGGCCAACCTCTTCGCCATCCAGCATGAAATTTCCATGGCGATTGCGGCGGCATTGCAGACCAACCTTTCGCCAACCACCCAACAACGTCTGGCCATTGCCCCGACCAAAGACCTGGCAGCCCTTGAAGCTTATTTCAAGGGTAAGCAATTGCTGGAAATTCGCACCAGCCAATCACTCATCAGCGCCAAAGAAAAATTCCAGGAGGCCATCGATCGCGATCCGTCATTTGCCCATGCCTACGCCGGTCTGGCTGAGGCGTGGTTGGAGCTGCCGAATTACACCGCTGACGTAGACCCTCAAGCTGCCCGCCAAGGCGCTAGCCAGAGTGCCAAAAAAGCCACATCTTTGAATGGCGAGTTGCCTGATGCACTCGCTGTGCTGGGGTGGCTGCGGTTGATCAATGAGTACGACTGGCAGGGAGCGGAGTCTGCGCTGCGCAAAGCGCTGGCCATCGCGCCGGGTAATGTGAATGCCTTGCATTGGCTTTCCCATGTGCTGTCCTGGCAAGGTAAGCATGTACAGGCCATCGAACTGGCGGAACGGGCAGCAGAGATAGATCCATTATCTACGCTCATTGGTCGAAACCATGCCTATATCAACATGGACGCGGGCAACTACGAGTTCGCGGTGAACAAATTAAAGGATGTACTTGAAAGAGACCCTTATTCATCTGGGCTGGAAAATCTCTGGACCACGCAACTTCGCGCCGGCTACTTTAAAGATGCAGTGGGTTCGTTTGAGGTGTGGGCCGCTGCCCGGGGCCGTGACCAACTGGTACTTAAAGAATTGACGAATTTGATACTGGAGCGGGAGCGCACCGGTAACGCCATTGATGTGCCCGATGGCTTGTTGGAAAAGCTCGCCTTCAGTCACTCACACAGGGCGCAGATCTATGCCGCCCTTGGCGATCGAGAGGGCACCATGTCTGCGTTGGAGCAAGCATACGAGATGGGTACCCACTCCCGCAGCCTGTTGAGCATCGGTATCAACCACACTTACGACTTTCTGCGAGCCGATGAGCGATTCAAATCTCTGCTGCTCAAGATCGGACTGGCGCGCTAATACTGCACTAGTTGAAGTGTAGAGATTATACTACGTCCTCACATAAGTCGGTGCTTCGAAGAACAGTTCACGCCATGGCAGAAAAACAAGAACACTCGGAAAAAATCTACATCAATGCAGATGAGTTGCTGCGTGATTCATTCAAACTCGGCCTGCAGGTTATTGAGAGCGGCTTCCGTCCGGATTTTATTGTAGCGGTCTGGCGTGGTGGCACACCGGTAGGGATTGCGGTCCAGGAACTCATGAAATATGCCGGTGTGGATACCGACCATATAGCGATACGAACCTCTTATTACCAGGGTATCGACTCGACCAATCCCCATGTTCAGGTACATAACCTGGGCTATCTGCTCGAAAATCTTAACCATGAGGACGCTTTACTGATAGTCGACGATGTTTTTGACCGAGGCCGTAGCATCGAAGCGATCATCGCCGAGCTTAAACGCCTGACCAGGCGAAATCTGCCGAAAGATATCCGCATAGCGACGGTCTGGTTTAAACCGGAGAAGAACGTCACCGAGTTGCAGCCGGATTACTTTGTTAATGAGACCAACAAATGGCTGGTTTTTCCGCATGAACTTGACGGCTTGAGCGACGCCGAGGTTGCAAAGGGTAAGCCTGTCATCGCCGATCTGGTCGAGCGTGCTACCAGAGCCACCCGCTAGGGATAAACGAGGCCAACCGAATAATTGGGGCCAGGTAACCTGGCATTTCAATCTCCACAAGACCCAGCAATCGGGCAGCTTGAGTGATAGCCATAGCGCCCGGAGTGCAGGTGACCAGCACCAGCATGCCGGCGAGTAATAGACCGACGAAGCGGCTGGCCACTCCAGTTAATTTTATAGGGTCTACGCGGATTCATGTGGGTAAATCAGAGGCTCCCAAGATGAATGAATTTATCCAAAACCTGCCCAAGGCTGAACTTCATGTTCGTCTCGAAGGCACCATAGAGCCGGAATTGCTGTTTGAGCTGGCGCAGCGAAATGACATCGAGTTGCCCTATACAACTCCGGCAGAGCAGAATGTCGTGTACTTCGAACCGTTCTTCGACCCCCAGGGGCACACAACGCGCGGCGCTGACTCGGCGGTTGAGCATCTGCAAATGGCTGAACCTTACCTGGACTGGATTGTCGGCGTGGGCTTGGACAGTGACGAGGTGGACAATCCAACGAGTAAGTTTGCTGATGTTTTCCGCGATGCTCGGGCCATGGGCTTGAAGCTCACCATGCACTGTGACGTTCATCAGAAAGATGTTGTCGCGCATTAGCGGGAGTGCCTCGATGTGATCGAAGTAGACCGCATAGACCATGGTATTAATGCTTTAGATGACGCGCGCCTGGTCGAGGCGCTGCAGCAACACGACATCGGACTGACAATTTGCCCCATATCAAATCGCTTTGTCGTACAAACTTTGACCGGTGATGAGATACGTCGCTTTTTGCAGGCAGGCATTAAGGCTACGGTGAACTCCCACGACCCGACCTATTTCCGTGGCTACATGAGTGAAAACCTGGTCGCTGGAATTTAGGCGACGATGTTGCGCACTACGCCGGTTTTCAGCATTGGATATCCGGCTGGCTGGTAGGTCATGATCAGTGCCCGTCGCGGCAGCGTAGATTCATTGGCTGCGGAGCCGTGTACGCCGTGTGGGCTGAAAAAAATCAATGAACCGGCGTCTACCTGCATGTCGACGCGATCATCCATCGAAAAGCAGCTTGGATCGGTAAAAAACCCACCTAGCTGAGAGCCGTCGTCTGTGCCCGGGAGGATTCCCCGCAAGTGGCTGCCGCGGATAATGGACAAACAGCCGTTTGCAGGGCCCTGTGCGTCCAGTGCCAACATGACATTGGGCAACCGGTCGACGTGGTCACAATCACGCACCCAGTAAGGCGAATCCTGATGCCAGCCAAAAGCTGAGCCTTCGGTGGCGCGTTTCAGATTCAGTTTTGCGGTCCACAGTGACAGTTGCTTGTCGCCCACCAGTGCCTGCATGGGTTGGGTGATTCGAGGGTCGTCAATGAGTTGATCTAAACGCGGGTGAAAAAGATTCACCGGTTCGAGTACCCGCATCGTGGTCGAGTCAGCGTCGTGTTCATACTGCATGGTGCACCCATCGACATCGACGAAGCGCTTGCCGTCGAGAAAATAGGTGTCGCCGCGAGTTGTATCTGCATGAGCTGTTTGCACCGCCTGCTCTGCGGCATCGCGCAATAGCGCTAGCTCTTGCAGATCAAATACGGCCTGGCGGACGAAATAACCATCCTCAGCATAGATATGCCGCTCAACTTCAGATAAGGCAAGTGATTGTGTCATCTGACAGCAACATTTCAGGCCTGCCCGCCACGTAGCAAGCGCCCGGGCATTGCGCCGGTATGTTTGCCATTTTCGTAAGTGATAATGCCGGAGCAGAATGTTGCCCGGTAACCATCTGCCTTCTGTATCAGGCGTTTTCCCTTTCCCGGCAGGTCATAAACCATCTCGGGTTTGTGCAGTTTTAACGCGGCATAATCGATCAAGTTTAAATCCGCCTTGTAGCCAGGAGCGATCACGCCGCGATCCTGCAAGCCATAGAGTTGTGCAGTGTCCTGGGTCATTTTGTGGACCACAAACTCGAGGGATAAAAGGGGTCCGCGTAGCCGGTCGCGAGTGAAATAGGTCAGCATGTATGTCGGCACGCTGGCATCGACCAACACGCCGCAGTGGGCGCCGCCGTCAGACAGACCGAACACGCTGAGCGGGTTCTCGATTACCGCGCGTTGCGCTTCCAAATCGCCGCCGTAGTTTCCGAACAGCACCAGCAGGGGCACACCACTGGCCATGATATCCATTATCACTTCCAATGGTTTCTTGTCCTGTGCTGTAGCGATAGCTGCAATGGAATCATCAGGTCCGGGCTCGTAACTCAGTGCTTCGTCCATGACATAGATGTGTTCGTAGTCGTTCATCATGCGTACTGCATCTTTGCTTTTCGGCAGCATCGGTTTCTCAGTTAACACGCGTTGGCGAAAGTCATCCTCGAGGAGTTTTGCCTGACGCTCGGCCAGCGGCAGGTGGTGAATTTCCCGGTAAGCAGTATGTTGCCGCATGGGGTTGATGGTGCCCTCCAGAGTCATGAGGATTGAAGCCGGACGCGCGCCGACCTGTGGGCGCAGGCTGAAACCGTCTTTTTGGAGTTTTTCGGCCAGACCCCAGATGGCGTTCTTGCCTGAAGTGACCAAGGTAGTTATCGGCCTGCCCGTGGTGCGTGCTAACTGTTCGATCCAGGAAAGTTCTTCATCGTCGTTCAAGTAGTCGGAGATAATTTCGATGGTGCCATGGGGCATGCCGACAAAAGCCTCACCAATGGTGCACATTTCCTCGGCGGATGCATGCGTGCCGGGTATCTGGTTGCCGGCTTTGTCCAGGTGGCCGTAAAAGCGCGAGGTTGAAAACCCCAGTGCACCGGCTTGCAGCGCTGAGCGTGTGATATCACGCATTTGCGCCATATCCGCCGGCGTTGCGTCGTCGTAGCATCGTTCACCCATGACGTAATGGCGCACAGCCACGTGGGGTACCTGGGTGCCAATGTCTACGGAGTAAGGGGTATCGATGGTGTCGAGATATTCTGCAAAGGTCTCCCAGCCCCAGGGAATACCCTCATGCAACGCGGTGCCGGGGATATCTTCCACGCTCTCCATTATTTCGATCAGTTCATCTTCGGTGCCTGGGCGCACAGGCGCAAAACCCACGCCGCAGTTGCCCATTACCACAGTGGTTACGCCATGCCAGCAACTTGGGGTAACTTGTTTATCCCAGCACACTTGACCATCGTAGTGGGTGTGAATGTCGACAAAGCCGGGTGTTAGAATATCTCCAGCGGCATCGATGGTCTGTTTGGCTTCGGCACCGCTACCTGCCTCCAGTACTGCAGCGATCTTGCCGTCGGTTACAGCGACATCACCGCTGAAGGAGGGATTGCCCGTGCCGTCGACAATGGTGGCGTTGGTAATGATTAAGTCATACATGAGTTGCTTTCTCGGTTGATAAGTTGCCGTTACCCGCTTCGGGTCGATTCAGGGTGATGATAGCCAGTTGTTGGCCTTGTTTTTCGAATTCTACGACCATGTTTACGTCCAGAGGAAAATACAACGAATCGAAATTGTACCTCAAAGCGGGTTGTGCCTGCTTATGGTGGTGCAACTAGCATCAATCCAGGCTCATGTTGCACCGCATGTAATCAATTTTTCGGCGAATCGACTATACTAGCTGGTTCGGTTTCGCCAACGACAGCAGTTCCTCACGATCACGCGATGGATGGCACATCGAGTTCGTGGCTTTGCGCCGCCGGAGAGGCATGCGTAGCGAGCGGTATTAGTATTGGGGGTTTAGTGAGGGTCGCAGGACTACTATTTATCTGGCTGTTAGGCAGTTTGTCAGCAGCACAATCTTTGGCTGAGAGTCGTGGCGCGGCTGCAGCAGCAAGTTTCCAGAATTTAGAAAATGCCGAGGTGGTCAAGCATCGCATAGAAAGGCTGTTCAGTGATGGCAATGCAGAAATCCTCGTGTTGTCAGTGCAGGTTAATGGTTCTGATTGGTATCGCGTGGTCGCCGTGCCCACTGCAGGTCAAGGTGGTCGTGAGTTGGTAGCGAGACTGCGCCAGTCGGGATTTCCCGATGCCTGGTTCCTGAGTGACTACTTGCCACCCACACCTGCTGAACCGGTAAGCGCGGTAGTCCGTACGGCAGAACCCGCGATTGCGGAGGTTGTGCCCTTTTTACCAACAGAAGTACCAACAGAAGTCGTGCCGGCAGAAATTTCGCCAGCGCAAGTTGCACCAGCAGAAAAACCGGCTGGCAATGGTGAGATTACGCTAATAGATACGCTTGGCGGGATCCCACGCCACCGGTTTGCGGTACAGACATTCCGCGAAGCGGATATCGATGTGAATTTAGACGGCAAGGTCGATGAAAGTCTGTGGCAACGCATCAAGTTTTACGACGAATTTATGGTGGCAGTACCCGCGAAAGGAACCCGCGGAGAATACCCCACAGAAATGCGGGTGTTTGCTACCGAAAAAGGTTTGTATGTCAGTGCCATTCTTTATCAGCCTGTGGACACACTGGTGCAGCGCCTGTCGGTGCGAGATGATTTTATCGATCGCGATACCTTTGGTTTTACCATCGATGCCACCGGCGAAGGCCTGGTGGGTTATTGGTGCATCATCGCGCTGGGTGGCAGCGTGCAAGATGGCAAGTTGTTGCCCGAGCGGAACTATCAGCGCGACTGGGATGGTCCGTGGATAGGTAAGTCCGCCCGTCGTGATGATGGCTGGAGTGCGGAAATGTTCTTCCCCTGGTCGATGATGAATATGCCCAACGTCGAAGGTACGCGTAATGTCGGCTTTGTCGCCACACGTCAGGTGTCGCATAAAAATGAACGGTATCAATGGCCCGGGCATCCCTATTCGTCGGCTCGGTTCCTCTCAGCGTTTAATCACATAGAGGTCGACGGTGTACAACCGGTGCCACAACTCGCGATGATCCCGTTTGCATCAGCCACCATTGATGAGGCAAACGATGAAGATGAGGTGCAGGTGGGCATAGACATCACCTGGAAACCGTCGCCGAAACTTGAACTGAGCGCAACGCTTAACCCGGACTTTGGCGCGGTTGAAGCAGATGACGTGGTGCTGAATCTGACCGCATTCGAAACCTTTTTTCCTGAAAAGCGCCTGTTTTTTCTGGAGGGCAATGAAGTATTTTCTGCGATGCCGCGCAATAGTGTCGGCAATATACAGAGAATCATTACTAACAATGATTTCGCCTCCACCTCGCGGCGCGTGTTCGCCAGAGACTTCCTGCCGCCACCGATATCGTTGGTCAATACCCGGCGTATCGGCGGTACCGCGAACCAGGTAACGCCACCTGCAGGTGTGGTGCCGGACCGAGGTCAACGCGATTTACCGACGGATTTGCTCGGTGCGATGAAGCTCACCGGGTCTATTGGTAAGACCCGTTACGGTATCCTCGGCGCCTTTGAAGACGATGTTGAATGGCGGGGTACTGCACTCGATGGTTCATCTGTCGATTTTACCGATGATGGCCGGAATTTTTCTGTGGCTAGATTTTTGTACGAAGACAATGCCGCGTCCCGCCGTTCAGCAGGTTATATGGGCACGCTGGTCAGCGGACCGTTGTACGACAGCTATATCCATAGCCTCGATAGCCATTTTACCAGCCCCACCGGTCGCCTCAAAGCAGATGCTCAGATCATCATGTCTGATGTCGACAGCATTGAGGGATATGGTGGTGTTTTCGATCTGATGTATGCCGCTAGTGGCAACTTACGCCACAAAATCGAATTCGAATACATGGATGAAGAAATCGATTTCAACGATCTTGGCTTCTTGCGGCGTAACAACTATGCCAATGCTCGATATATTCTGCTGTACAACAAACAACGTCTAACAGAAAACATCAGCAATTACCGTACAACCATTGTGGCGGAGCAGCAATACAACATTACTCCCGGTCAGGTTACCAACTCTGGCTTGATATGGCGTTCTTCAATGGTGCTGCCGGGGCGTAACACTCTGTACACTGCCGTTGGTTATCTACCTGAGAGTTGGGAAGATATCGACAGCCGGGGTAATGGTGCCTATCGCGTTGATGCGCGTGGTTATGCAGACATTCTGCTTGCCACCAATGCCGCTAGCGTTTTCAGCTTTTCTACATCGGTTGGTGCAGAACAAGAAGATCTGGGCGACTGGACACTCAGTGCAACCGCTGGTGTGACGATACGACCATCCGACAACATTGAGATCAAAATGGACGTGCGTTACAAGCATCGCCAGGGCTGGCTGGTCTATCAGGGTGGGCGTAATTTTGGCCGTTACAATGGTACCGAGTGGCAGCCCAGCATCGATCTCAACTGGTTCCTTGCCTACAACCATCAATTCAGATTGTCCGTGCAATGGGTAGGTGTCAGGGCTAATGAAGATGGTTTCTTTGCTATTCCTGATGGCGACGGTGACCTCGTGCCGACCGCACGAACCCTTCCTGATCACGATTTCACAGTGAGCATGGTTACCGCGCAGTTACGTTACCGTTGGGAAATAGCGCCGTTGACCGACTTCTTTTTAGTTTACAACCGGGGGAACTCGTTAACCAACCAGATTGATTCGACGTTTGACGACTTGTTCAGTGATGTGTTCGATGAACCGATTATAAATTCGTTCGTGGCGAAGATTCGTTGGCGATTTGGCAATTAGTGGCTGGCGCTGGCGACCTTTGCTGTACGTCCAGCGTTATGCGGAAAACTTGATACTGTCAGAATAAGAATGGGCTGAGTTACTAACGGCTCTGTTGGGGTTTGCCTGCCATCTTTTTCAGTATGAACGGTCTTAGTTTGGTGGCTAGCCATTGCGTCATGGCGCTGACTTTTGGCGTCAGATTTGCGGAGCCGAATTTGTTAAATCCCAGTTTCTTGCGTAGACCTGCGCTTAGTATTGCCACCGGCTTATCCAAGGGAATGCCGGTGCCATCGGCGATGCGCACCATGCGTTGGAAGTTGCCGATGATGGCGCTGGCATCGACTAATGCTTCGGCGCTCATGGCATCGACGATCTGGTTTCGAACTGTTGCGATTGAGTCGTCGCTGTTATCGGTGTTGTCCAATGTCAGCTCAACCAGGCGCGATAACAGCTGGCCATGGGCGACGCCGCTGTCGACATCGGAGCCCTCGGTGATTGCTTGCAGATTGATGTCTTTGCCGTTCATCTCGCTGTTCAAACTGAGCAGCATGGTGTGTGAGGAGATTCAGTAGAAACAGTCGTTGATGGCGGACACCCGGGCGGCGATGAATTCGATCTGGGCACGAGAAATCGCCCGTCCACCACCTGCCTCAGGATTAGGAACATCCTCCATGGCGACATACTGGGCATCCGAGAGTGTTTTCAACAGGCGTACGGCATCTGGCACCAGACTCATGGCGCGTATGACGTTGCCGGTACGACCTTGGCTCCACAGGTCAGCTTCGTCTTCGCCCAGCTTCTCGATCATAGGCACCCAGGCGGTGTCGGCATCAAGACCAGAAGGTGTGAGTCGAGAAGGGTCACCGTCGACCGGAGCGGGCAGAGGTTCCAGGTCGAAACCCAAGGCCTGGTGAAATGAGTCGATGCACAAAGTGGTCACCACAATACTGATAATCTCGACGTATTGGCCGGTGCTTAGATCATTCGAGGTAACTTCCTCCAGCCAGGTCTTGGTGAGCCGGGCCGGGTCGGTCGTGAGGCGATGTACCACGTCGATGACGTTGGCTGCCAGGCCCGTCGAAGAGGTGTGGGCGCCTTCAAGCGGTGCAAACGGAGACAGCGCGGCCTTGCGTTGGCTGCAGAAGTCACAAGTAGTGGCGTTACGCACTTCCTCGGCGATGGCCACGCGAGCGCCACCGGTCCACCAATTACCGGCATTAGCCAGCTTGTTCCATGCATGTCGGTAAGCTTCGGGCAGATCCTGCCGTATCGGGTAAGGTGAATTGGAATAAGCGAATGCGGTCATATGGCTGCCCTCTGTGGATGCGTGGGGTTAGTCAATCTAAGCATTGGGCGGTTGTGGGTGCAACAAAGGCCAAGGCGATTGTTCGCTGCCTGTGGGCACCGGCACTTCGATGATGACTGGTCGAGCTGCCGCAAAGCCTTGTCGTAATGCACTTTGTAATTGTGCTGGATTGTCAGCTCGCAAACCCAACGCGCCAAAGCTTTCAGCTAAAGAGACAAAATCCGGGTTGGTTAGTTCCGAGCCCAACAAACGTCCGTCGTAGCGTGTGTGCTGATCGCGGCGCACATTTCCATACGAGTTATTGTTAAAAACCACGGTAACCAGATTGATACCGTATTTAACGGCGGTGGCGAGTTCTTGCACCCCGAACATAAATCCACCATCACCGCAGATGGAGACCACGGCTTTGTTTGGGTGGGCGACTTTGACGCCTAACGCAGTATTGAAGCCGAAGCCCAAGGTTTCCTGATAGCCGCACGTGATGTAGTGACGGGGCTCATACACTTTGAAACACATGCGGGCGGTAAAACCTGCTTGACATATTTCTTCGACAAAATAGCCATCGTCGGGTAATTCGCTGCGGATCGCCTGCAGATAGTCGTATTGTGGTTGAACGGCCTGCAATGCTTTATCGGCGTCATCTTGCAGACGCCTGAACTCATCGGTTCGGTCCGGTCTTGGTGATATGTTGATGGCCTGTAACAAGGCGGCGGTGCCCACGACTGCATCGCAGACTAGACCCACATCGGGTACCACGCGCTGCATCTCAGCCGGGTCGATATCGATGCGGATGGTTTTCATGCCCTCAGGCTGCCATCGCCAGCGCAGGTGAGGTAATTCCAGGCGACTGCCAATACCAATGACCAGGTCCACCTCAGACCACATCCGGTTGGCGGCAACCGGTGAAATACTGTAATCGCTGTGATCGCTGACGATGCCCTTGCCGCTGCGATGGCTTGTTACAGGTGCTTGCAATGCTTGCGCGAGGGCAAGGATTTCCGTGCCTGCGGCCACCGCACCGGCACCGACCATGATGAGTGGGTTTTGTGCTGCTTCGATCAGTGCAACGGCAGCTTGCAGGTCTTGCGGGTCAAACTCCGGCGGTAAATCCGGCGACGCTGCCGGTAACAGCTCTACTTCTCCGCTCAGCCCGAAAACATCCCAGGGTGCTTCAATCGCCACAGGTTGCTGGCGTCCGCTTAACAACTGACGAAATGCTTCATTTACAATTGCCGGTGCAGCGTCGGGTGTGTTGATGCGTTCAGCCCATTTTATGAAGCTGCGCAGTGTCGCCAACTGATCGGGTAACTCGTGTAGCTGACCACGTCCCTTGCCGATCAGGTGACTCATTATGTTTCCGGTTATACATAACAGTGGCGTGGTTGCACCGTAGGCGGTACACAGGGCGGCGCCAGAATTCAATACGCCGGGCCCTGGCACCACGGTATAGGCACCGACTTTGCCGGTAGATTTGGCATACCCGAAGGCCATATAAGCGGCACCTTGTTCATGGCGTGTCACATAAAAAGCGATGTCGTCGGCATGTTGAGCGACCGCGTCGATAAAGTCGTACATGTGTGCGCCGGGAATGCCAAACAGGGTATCGATGCCGTTGGCGATCAATGCTTTGGTAATGGCTTGGCCGGTGGTCAGTTCAGGCATGGTCGTTGCTTGTCATTGGTGCTGGCACCTGAGCTTATCAGATGGAACAATACCGCAAGCATAGTTAAGGGAACCAACAGGGTTAAAAAATGGCAAAAACAACGGAAATTTCGGAATCCTATTGGATGCCGTTTACTGCTCGTAATGGTTTTCGTAAAGACCCTCGGATTATTGTCGGTGCCGATGGCTGTTACCTCATCAGCGAAGACGGCCGTCGCGTGTTCGACAGCTTGTCTGGTCTGTGGTGTTGTGGCTTTGGTCACAATCGTCCTGAGATCGCAGATGCTGTGGCTAAGCAACTGAGAACTTTAGACTTCAGCCCGCCGTTTCAATTCGCTCACCCACTTGTTTTCGAGCTTGCGGAGCGTCTCACCGGACTGGCGCCGGAACCGCTGAAACATGTGTTCTTCACTGACTCAGGTTCTGAGAGCGCCGACACTTCCTTGAAGATTGCCCGGGCTTATTGGCGCATGGCGGGGCAACCAACTAAAACTAAATTCATCGGGCGCATCAAGGGCTATCACGGCGTTAATTTTGCTGGTACCAGCTTGGGCGGAATTGGTGGTAATCGTAAGCTTTTCGGTCAGCTTGTCGATGCAGACCATTTGCCGCACACACTGCGCGTGGAAGATGCATTCACCCGCGGGCAGCCTCAGGGTGGAGAGGAGCTGGCAGACTACCTGGAACAGCTGGTGTCGTTGCACGACGCGTCTAATATCGCCGCGGTCATCGTCGAGCCCATGGCAGGTTCGGGCGGGGTCATAGTGCCGCCTTCTGCATACCTGGCGCGCCTGCGAGCGCTATGTGACAAACACAATATTCTGCTGATTTTTGATGAGGTCATTACCGGGTTTGCGCGCACCGGCGAAGGATTTGGCGCAGACACCTTTGGCGTGGTGCCTGACATTATGAATCTTGCCAAGGCGTTGACCAATGGTGCGATTCCCATGGGCGCTGTGCTTACCACCGAGGAAATCTATGCCGCCTTCGTGGATGACAATATGCCGGATCACGCCATTGCCCTGCCGCATGGATATACCTATTCCGGTCACCCGGTTGCCTGCGCTGCGGCCCTGGCCGCCCTGGATGTGTTTGTTGATGATGACATGGTCGGCAGATCACAAGCCTTGTCGCCGGTTTTTGAAGAAGCTCTGCACAGCTTGCGAGGCATAAAACATGTGACAGACATCCGCAATATCGGCATGGCGGGTGCGTTGCAGTTTGAGCCCCGCGATGGCGACCCGCTGGTGCGACCTTATGAGATTGGCATACGTTGTTGGGAACAGGGTCTGTACGTACGCTGGGGTGGCGATACTCTGCAGTTTGCGCCGCCTTTCACCGCCACCACCCAGGACCTGGAACAGATGAGTGATATTTTGCGAGATGTGATTCCTTCCGTGCACTAACCAAGAGGCATTCATGGCTGATTTTACCCGTCGCGATATTTTATATGGCTCAGTCGCGCTACCGGGATTACTTGCAGGGCAGGCAAGTGTTGCCGTTACGCAGGCAAACTATCCGCCAGCAGAAACGGGCCTGCGTGGCAGCCACAAGGGCTCCTTTGAAGTTGCACACGCTCTGGCACGTGACGGCAAAACAGACTTCGGTAGCAGCACCGATGACGCGCAACGATATGATCTGGTCGTGGTCGGTGGTGGCATCAGCGGTCTGGCGGCAGCTTACTTCTATCGCCAATCCAAGGCTGATGCACAAATTCTGATTCTCGATAACCACGATGACTTTGGTGGTCATGCCAAACGCAACGAATTCTTAGTTGATGGCAAAACAATAATTGGCTATGGCGGGTCTCAGACCATGGAGAGCCCTTCTGCCTACAGTGACGTTGCTCAAAGTCTGTTGCATGACTTGAGCATTGATCTTGATAGTTTTGCCAGCGCCTATGACGATAGTTTCTATGTGCGGCATGGACTGCGGGGTGGTCTTTTCTTTGACCGTGAAACATATGGAACCAGTGCGTTTGTCGACGCCAACCTGATCGGCGTGTCAGATTTTCTTGGCTTGGCACCGGCGCGCCATGAATTGCCCGAGGCGATCGCGCAGATGCCCATCGACGCGACGGACAAAGCGATCTTGCTCGCGCTGGTGCAGAACTCCGACGATGCGGTAGAAGATATCGGGCTGTTTGATCTGCCGGACTATCTGAGCAGCGTTAGTTACTTACAGTTCATAACCGATCGGTTGGGGGTTAGCTCCAGTGTGGTGACGAATCTGTTGCACGGGCTACCGTCGTCCTATTTCGGCATTGGCATTGATGCCATCAGTGCCATGAATGCGTTAACTATGGGTATGCCCGGCGCGCAGCAACTGGGTGTGCTGGGTGTCGATTGGTTGCGGGGTATGCTGGGCGGGCTTGCTGAGCCATATATCCATCATTTTCCAGATGGCAATTCATCAGTTGCGCGTCTGTTGGTGCGTTCGCTTATCCCGGAAATTGCCTCGAGTACGCGTCCGCCTGCGTTGGTCACGGACCGCTTCGACTACAGTCAACTGGACCGCTCGGAACACAATGTGAAAATTCGTCTGAGTAGCACTGCCGTGCTTGTCGGCAGGCAAAGTCAAGGCGCGGTTGTTAACTATGTTGTCAACGGGCAGCAACACAAAGTGGTTGCCAAGCATTGTGTGCTGGCCTGTTACAACATGATGATTCCATACATCTGTCCGGGTCTGCCGGCGGCGCAAAAATCAGCACTTGCCGAGTCGGTGAAGATTCCGCTGGTGTACACCAATGTTGCATTGCGTAATTGGCGAGCGCTGAAAGAGCTGGGCATTGGCCAGTGCTATTCAGCGAATATGTTTCACCAACTTATGATGGTGGACTTCCCTGTGTCCATGGGTGCTTACAGCTATTCCCAATCACCGGACGAACCCATCGTGTTGCATATGTCCAGTGCATTTGGCGCCAGGGGCCTGCCTCCCAAGGACCAATTTCGCATCGGTCGTGCGCGCCTGTTGAGTACGCCCTACGCCACCATCGAAGCTGATCTCAAAAATCATTTGAACCAGCTACTGGGCCCCGGTGGTTTTGTTGCAGAGCGAGATATCGCGGCCATTACGGTGAACCGTTGGCCCCATGGCTATGCCTACGGTGGCTTTCCATTGTTTGACCCGGAATATCCGCCCGGTGAAGCACCACATGAGCTCGGCCGAAAGACCTGGGGTCCGATTGCCATTGCCAATTCTGATGCGGGCGCACGGGCTTATCTGGACGAGGCGATCGATCAAGCCTATCGAGCCGTGGGAGAACTTGTTTAACTAATCTGTATGTAAATTGTCATTACCTGGAGTAAAGCGATGGATCTAAGCGTTGTTGAATACGAAAAGAAAGGGGGCATTGCCTACGTCACCCTGAATCGACCGGACAAGCTCAATGCCATGAACAATGAGATGCACGAAGAGCTGGGTCGTGTGTGGGCAGACTTCCAAGGTGATCCCGATCTGCGCGTGGCCATACTATCGGGCAATGGTCGATGCTTCAGTGCCGGAGCGGATTTATCTGGTGGAGCGCCTTCTGGCGGCTACGAGTACACCGGTGAGTTTGTCGATATCACTCAGACCCAAGGCGTGTACAAGCCCATCATTGCCGCTTTGCATAGTCATGTGGTCGGCTACGGTATGTGGATAGCGTTGGATTCGGATATTCGTATTGCTGCAGAAGGCACCTCATTCTGGCTGCCTGAGCCACAGTGGGGCATCGCGACGATTCCCTGCGCATGGTTCCCGCGCATCATGCCCTGGGCAATCGCTTCAGAACTGTTGCTGCAAGCGGGCAGGGTGGACGCAGAGCGCGCTTATCAAGTAGGCATGATCAACAAGATAGTGCCCCTGGATCAACTGATGATTGAGGCTGAAAAGGTTGCTAACAGGATTTGTGAGTTAAGTCCGGTGGCAGTACAAGGCATGAAAGAGTCCATGGTGCGCGCCAGCGCTCTGGATTATGCGGCGGTAGATGATATTACCGGGGACGTGCAGACTCGAGTCATGACCTCCGAGGACCGCCGGGAAGGCGGCAAAGCGTTCGCTGAGCGCCGGGTTGTGGATTGGCCGGGACGTTAGTCTCGAAGCCCGGTTTTAGATTAGTATTTGGCCGACGATGGCTGTACATTTGGTGGCTGAACTCAATTATTTAATCTCGGGGGAGAATTATCATGGCAGACAAAGGTGCCTGTTTTTGTGGGGCGGTAGAATTTGAGATAACGGGTGAGGCCCAGGTGATGGGGTATTGCCATTGCACAGATTGTGCAAGCTGGGCAGGTGCCCCGGTGAATGCCTTCAGCTTATGGCCGGCGGATAACGTTACCGTCACCAAGGGTGCGGATAACATCGGCACCTTCGCGAAAACCGAAAACAGCCATCGTAAGTTTTGCAAAACTTGTGGTGGTCATGTCTTTACCGACCACCCAGGCATGGGCATGTTCGACGTCTATTTAAATACGGTGCCGAGTGTTGCACATGCGCCCGCGATGCATATTTTTTATGGCGAGAAAACCGTGTCGATAAAGGACGGCCTGCCCAAGTATAAGGACATGCCAGCCGATTTCGGTGGTTCTGGCGACACTTTGCCTGAATAACGCCGGAGGAATATTGTGGCTGAACTGAGTAGCCTGGACGCGGTCAAGATACAAGCCCGTGCAGTCATTCCGATCGCGAAAAAACTGGAGGAGACGCTAGGGGTTGAAGCGGCCCATCGGTTGATCGGCGACGCCATTGCCAATTCCTGGGCAGACTTCATGGCAACACGTCAGGAACCTGACTCCCATCCCAGTGCCGCTGGTGGGGTCGGGTTTCCGGTTAAAGACGTCATCATAAAAGACACCGACGATGAATACGCCGTGAATATGGTTCAGTGTGACTTTGCTGAGTATTTTCGCAGTATCGGTGAACCTGAGATCGGCGCGCTGATGACCTGTGGCGTGGACTTCGCTGTGGAAACTCGATTGCGCCCGGCATGGAATTTCAGCCGCAGCCAAACACTGATGCAGGGTGCTGATCATTGCGATTTCTGTTGGCAGCGCAAAGGCAGCTAGGCTGGACAGGCCAAATACAAATTGCCCAGAGCCACTGTTCTCATAGCAAAGTTGTTTTTAGTGTTGTTCATGATCACTGGTGCAACAGGCTGCCAAACACCTTTCCTGACCTTCAGCGGTGGTCTTCTTTCAGGTCCGGTGAATGATACCGATTCATTTTCTTTCGCCTCTCAGTACAAGCTTTTGAAACTTGAAGTGAGGCCGGAACAACCCTACTCAGTGATACTGCGAGTGATCATGCGAGATGATCAGTTGTATATCGACTCCGCAGAAAGCCGTCGTTGGCATACCTATCTCAAACAGAATGCAGCTGTTCGGATCATGTTGGGCGATTCGATCTATCTTGCTACAGCAGTTCGCGTTGATGATCCTGAATTTATGAAGCAATTTCTTGACGGCAGAACGATTTACTGGATGGTACCTCGCCAGCAGGATTGATATGGAATAAGGTACCTGGAGGTGTCCTATTCACGCCTCCCCCCTTCGATCGGGGAAGTACTAGAGTGCAGAATATGAGAACTCGATCGTTTTCATCAAACCACTGATACAGGTTCAAACAGAAGGGAATGTTGTCGGCCTGAATTGGAGGTTTCAGATGAAACTATCAGCACCTGTCTACGTCCTGAAAAGCCAAGCGAAAGCGCTTAAGAAAGCCCGCAACGTCTCCTTAACGCAAGCCCTGGACGAAATCGCTAAACAAGAAGGTTACGCGACATGGTCCCTGCTCATGGCTTCCGGCTTGTTGGCCCAGGCAGAGGAGAAGGCAAGACCAAAAGGCCACTTGTTCATGTTGGTAGAAAGCGAAGGAATCTCGGGTAAGAGGTTCGAAGCGCGAGATATTTGTTGGATAGATTGTTCCAACGAAATCAGCGCCGATTACATTGTCGCCCAGACCAGGAGTCGAGTGGAACCCGGTTCGCTCATCGTCGTTGACCCGGAGCACTCTCACACCAACTATCGCGTAGTTCCTCTGGCCATCTGGTATTGCGCTCGGCAATCTCTGCCCTGGCTTAGCAAATGCGATCATCGTGCTTTCAATCGATACCCAATCCGAACTCGATCAAACGGCTGGCCTCGTCCGCTCCCGCCGACACAAGCCAGAGGAAACATCTCTCTACCCGATCATTGAGCGCCACCTGCCCCGATTCTTGAGCCATGTAGCGGAA
>SMVB01330741.1_pt1 | contig 20434 bp, 20 predicted proteins | sample 2456461 | NCBI WGS metagenome assembly SMVB01 (sample SAMN11095934, study PRJNA526329) | marine sediment metagenome | biome: Marine sediment; feature: Surficial sediment; material: Deep marine sediment; isolation source: Hadal surficial sediment | place: Pacific Ocean | collected 2014-05 | depth...
CCCTGTCCGGCGGTGCCATGGCAGCGTCCGCAATGCACCTTGAAGATCTTTTCCCCCGCTGCCAGATCCGCTTCGGTCAGCTCATCCAACGGAGACTGGGTCCACGCAATAGCGGGCAGGCTAAGGATAGTCAGACAAAAAAGCAGACGATGTAGCATTGCGATTACCTCTTATTATTGTGGGTATTGTCAGTGCTCACGACAGTTTGGACTGTTATTGATTTGGCTCGCGATAAGCTGCTACGCCTTTTGTGCAACGTCAATCTAACAGACGACATTACTATCCGAAAGACCGCGGAATCAGGCCATTGCCGTCCTCGCAGTCCGTATTATAATGGCGACCGTCGTGTCGGGTGTCGTCATGTTTGAGAACCCTGAGATTACACAAAGTGGACTACCACAAGCTGACGCCGTCAACTGGCTGGGCATGGACAGGAATTTCCTGCGCCGGCTGATGACTCAGGCTGCCATAGGTCTCGTGTTTGTCATTATCGGCGTTGCCAGCCTGCCCATGATTTTCAACGTAGCGTTCGCAGATGGAAATGTTGAAATAGGCTTTGCATTCTTGTGGCTGATCATCCCATTTATTGGAATTCCGCTTTTTGTATGGCCGGCGATTAGTGTGCCGCGCATCGCTTATGCGATTCGCGACAAGGATATCCTTTATAAATCGGGTGTTTTCTGGCAGACCGTTACCGTGATCCCGTTCAATCGCATTCAGCACGTTGAAAAAAGCAGTACCCCGCTCGACCGCCGTTTTGACATTGCGACTTTGCAGTTGTTTACTGCAGGCGGCTCCGGGGGAGACCTGAAGATTCCCGGTTTGTCAGCACAGACCGCCGAGAACCTGCGCGTCTTCATTATCGGGAAAGTTGGATCGAGCATTGAGCACCACTGATACCGGCAAGTGGCGCCATACATCACCGCTCGCTGCGATTTTCTATTTCGGAAAAATCTATCAGGATATTGCAAAGAATGCGGTGCAGTCCCTCGCACCGCTATTCGCGTTCCTGGTTGCGTATCAGGGTGACCTGATGGGAAAAATCATTTTTGGCGGCGGAACTTTTATCGCCGCTACCGTCGTTTTGTCAGTCCTGCGTTACTGGTTTTTTCGCTACAAGATCGCCGATGACTCCATTCTGATTCGCGAAGGCGTTATCAGGAAGACCCAACTCGATATCAAGTTTGACCGCATCCAGGCGATCAACACGCAACAGAGCATCATTTATCGCGCGTTCGATCTCGTCACGGTAAAATTTGACACGGCAGGGTCCGCGAAACAGGAAGGTCACCTGCCCGCCATCAAGACCGCGCTGGCCGATTCGTTGAAAGAAAGAATTCGGCGCGAGTCGCGTGGCAGGGAAATCCTGCTTGATTCGGAAGACAAGGATGAAGCACCACCGACTGATAAGACGATTCTGCAGCTTGACGCCGGCGACATGCTTCGTATCGGCTTATCCAGTAACCGCGCGTTGGTATTTCTCGTGTTTCTCGGACCGGTTATCGAATCACTGAGTCAGGACATAGAAGAGAACATCGACGAGAGCGCCGTTGCCTCTGCCATTGAAGCGGGACAATTCAGTTTGTCCAGCGGACTCGGCTTTGGCCTGATGATCGTGTTCGGATTTCTGACGTTCATGGTATTTGCGTCCATCATTGGCGCATTCCTGCGCTATCACAATTATGTACTTGTATCTGGCAGTGGTGTTTTGCGCTCCACCGGCGGTCTGCTGACGCGGCATGAACATTCAGTAAACTTCGCAAAGATCCAGTCAGTCTTTGCCACACAAACCCCTGCATTGCGTCTGTTCGGCCGGCTTCGGCTGCGCGTCAACCAGGCGTCGAGTGGCAGGCCCGGACACAGCAGACACTTTGTCATACCACTGTGTGAGACAGACCAGCTACCGTCGATCGCGGAAGATATTTTCGGCGACGAATTTCAAAGCGCCGATCTGAATCCGCGAACGGGTGATTACACAAGGATTTCACCGCGGTATATGCGATCCCGGATCATCCTGACAGGCGTGCTGCCTGCGCTGGCGGTGACTGGATTGATATTACTGATCGGCGGACTCTATGCCCTCATACTCCTGTTATGGATTCCGATGAACGCATTACTGGTGTGGACCGTTTACAAGAAATACGGTTTCCGGGTAGCGCAGGACGGCATGATGTTGCGACGCGGTTTCCTTGGATATCGGGTGGTCGCTTTCGTACATCGCAAAGTACAGCGCATCAGTGTAACGCAAACGATTCCACAAAAACGAAAAGGCCTGGCGACGCTGCGCATTTACCTGGCGTCCGGTTCGATCAAATTGCCATACATTGATTTTGAGATGGCGAAGCAGTTGCGCGACTACGTGCTGTACAAGGTGGAATCGAGCCAGCTTGCCTGGCACTGAGCTGATTTCATACGTTGAAACGAAAGCGCATAACATCGCCTTCCTGGACGATGTAATCCTTGCCCTCGAGTCGCAGCCGGCCCGCTTCCTTCGCACCCTGCTCTCCGTTGCCGGCAACGTAGTCTTCGTAAGAAATAACTTCAGCGCGGATGAATCCGCGCTCGAAATCGGTGTGTATTTCGGCCGCAGCTTTTGGTGCCAATGCGCCAATCTTCGTCGTCCAGGCCCGCGCTTCTTTTGAGCTAGCTGTGAAAAATGTCTGCAGATCAAGCAGCTTGTAGCCACAGCGGATAACACGGTTCAGGCCGGGCTCATCGAGTCCGTGTGCCTCCAGGAATTCGGCCTTGTCCTCGTCATCAAGCTGAGCGATGTCCGCCTCCAGTTCTGCGCAAATCGCGACAACTTCCGATCCTTCCTGGCTCGCGAACTCGTATACGGCATCAAGATAGGGATTGTTTTCAAGTCCGTCCTCGTCAATGTTCGCGATATACATGACGGGCTTGCTGGTCAGCAAGTGAAACTCGCGCAACCGTTTCTTCTCGTTGTCGTCCAGAGACAAGGCGCGTACGGGAAATCCCTCGGCCAGGTAGTCCCTCACCTTGTGCAACACATCGCGTAAAGCCAGCGCGTCCTTTTCATTTGTCTTTGCGTTGCGCTCGGCTTTATATAGCTGCGTTTCGACGGACTCGAGGTCAGCGAGCGCCAGCTCGGTATTGATTGTTTCAATGTCGTCAACCGGATCGATCGACCCGGACACATGTGTAACGTCATCGTTTTCGAAGCATCGCACGACATGTGCGATCGCATGCGTCTCACGAATGTTCGCCAGGAACTGATTGCCGAGACCTTCGCCCCGGGACGCCCCGGCGACGAGCCCGGCAATGTCTACAAACTCCATCGTCGTCGGAATGGTTTTCTCCGGCTGCACGATATTGCTTAATACGTCGAGCCGTGCGTCGGGGACGGGCACGATGCCGACATTTGGTTCGATAGTGCAAAACGGATAGTTTTCAGCCGCAATTTCGGCTGCCGTCATTGCGTTGAAAAGTGTGGACTTGCCTACGTTCGGCAGGCCCACGATGCCGCATTTGATCGCCATAGAACTCTATTCGCCAGTGTGCAGTTTTTTCATTGCCGCATTGAGACCTTTGCCGGCCAGCACTGGCATGACGTCGGCTGCTTCATCGACATTTCTCAAGATCGCGGACTCGACGTCGCGCGGCGCTCTTTTCAATACGTAATCGGTAACTTCATCCTTGTGCCCGGGGTGGCCAACGCCGATTCGTAGTCGTATGAAATCGGCGCCACAGTGCCGAATGACATCGCGCAGGCCATTGTGTCCACCATGGCCTCCGCCGAGCTTTAGTCGAACCGTTGCCGGTGGCAGATCAATCTCGTCATGTGCGATGAGCAGTTGAGCAGTCGATTGACGGTAGTAATCGAGAATGCCCCGAATCGGCCCGCCGCTATTGTTCATGTAGCTCTGCGGCTTGATCAGCCAGACATCGGTTCCTGCAAGCTTGATCTTGCAGACGTCCGCATCGAAGCGCTTTTCATACTTGAATTGCGCTCCATCCCGCTGTGCGAGTTCGTCCGCAAACCAGAATCCCGCGTTATGCAGCGTATTCGCATAACGGTCTTCCGGATTACCAAGTCCTGCAACGATAGTCAGATAAGGAGTCATAGATTCTGATAAAGCCAACCGCCGGGAAGTGTAGACGGCAAATCGTGCTTAAAGCAAAAAGGCCGCCAGATGCGGCGGCCTCGTTGCAGAGCACACGGTGATGTCTATTCTTTGGGGCTTTCGCCGCCTTCGGCTTTGCCGGGCTCGGCTTCGCCGGCGCCTTCCTCTGCAGCGACCTCTTCGCCTTCGATCTCCTCGCCCTCGACTGGCTCGCCTTCGATCTCTTCGACTTCCTCTTCGATGACCACTTCCTTGATGAAATGGATCGAAACGATCGGCCGGTCCTGATCCGGACTCTGGGACAATGCCGGAATTTCAACGCCCTCGGGCAATTTAATGTCCGAGAGGTGCAGCATCTCGTTCAGTCCCAGGTTCTGGATGTCAACCTCGAAGAATTCGGGCAGGTCTTTCGGAAAACAACTGACTTCGATATCGGTAATCAGTTGTGACACCGAGCCGCCTTCCTGCCTCACGCCGACAGCTTCTTCAGCGTTGGTATAGTGAATCGGCACATTCATCCTGATCCTCTCGTCTTCGACGATGCGTTGAAAATCCATATGCATGATCAGCGGTTTCGACGGATGACGCTGGATGTCTTTGAGGATTGCAGCCTGGCTCTTCTCATTGACCTGAATATTCAGAATACTCGAGTAGAACGACTCGTTTTCGAGCTGGCGGATGACCTTGGAGTGCTCAAAGGTCAGAGCGCGCGGCGGACGGCCGGCGCCATAGATGATTGCAGGAACCAATCCCTGGTGACGCAGGCGGCGGCTCGCACCTTTCCCCCGGTCCTCACGAATTTCTGCAACCAGATCGAAATCTTTGCTCATCGAAGCTCTCCGATAACTGATTGGTTTTATTGCTATTTACAGCGTCCAGTAAAAATCCCGACCGCGACCAATCGGGACTGGGCGCGCATCATAGCCGATTGTCAGATAAGTGTCAGCCCCAGAGGACGATTTAGTCGACGTACAGTGAGCTCACTGATTCTTCGTCGGCGATGCGGCGCATCGTCTCCGCAAGCAGCTCTGCAATCGATAATTGCCGGATCTTGTCACAGGCCTGTGCTGCCTCACTCAAAGGAATCGTGTCCGTAACGACGATTTCGTCGAGCCTGGATTCCGAAATTCGGGAGACCGCCGGGCCTGAGAGCACCGGGTGGGTAATGTAGGCAACGACCGTTGCCGCACCACTGGCTTTTAGCGCATCGGCCGCCTGACAGAGCGTGCCTGCAGTATCGACCATGTCATCGATCATGACGCAGTTCTTGCCCTCGACTTCACCAATGATGTTCATGACCTCGGACTGGTTGGCCCTGGAACGACGTTTATCGATGATGACCAGATCAGCGTCGTCCAGTCGCTTCGCCATGGCACGCGCACGAATTACGCCACCAACGTCCGGTGATACCACCACCATGTCATCATATTTTTGTTTCCAGACATCGCCGAGCAGCACCGGAGAGGCGTAGACGTTGTCGACAGAGATGTCGAAAAAACCCTGGATCTGGTCAGCATGCAGATCGACGGTCAGTACCCGATCGACACCTGCCACGCCAATCATCTTGGCGACCAGCTTCGCGGTAATCGGGACACGCGCGGCCCGCGGACGCCGGTCCTGCCGCGCGAATCCAAAGTACGGAATTACCGCGGTAATCCGGGCAGCGGAGGCCCGCCGGGCCGCATCGGCCATGACCAGGAGTTCCATCAGGTATTCGGAGGTCGGCGGGCAGGTTGACTGGATGATAAAGGTCTCCCTGCCACGTATGTTCTCGAGTATTTCTACCAGAATCTCACCGTCGCTGAAGCGGCCGACCTGGGCCTTGGCGAGCGGAGTATGCAGAATCCGGGCAATGTCATGCGCGAGTTTGGGATTCGCGTTGCCCGAGAAGATTGCCTTTGTCGCCGGATCCACGGCTTCACCTCACTTCTTGTTGATTATTCGGTCGGGCCCCGGAGTTTGGTTGGGGTGGCAGGATTCGAACCTGCGCATGACGGGATCAAAACCCGTTGCCTTGCCACTTGGCTACACCCCAATTTGGTCCCAGACAAACCAGCGTCTAAATGCGCCTTCCGCACGTCTTTCCCCGAAATACGCGCGCCTGCGCGCGTTCAATGCGCGCAATTGTGAGGCGAGCACCCTATGCTGTCAACGATGATCTGAGGGGCTAACGAAACACCCAGTTATCGATGACCAGGCGCACTTTCACGTCATTATTGACGGCGATCAGGCGGCGCGGCAGGAGCTGTCCACCGCCCTCGCTATATTGCGTGATGTCGACCTGCCAGTTTCGCTGATACAGTTTTGATAAGCGGCCATCATCGCCAAACTCGATCTCGGCGGGGCTTGCCGGATCCGGTATCCCCAGCGCCCAGAAGCGCAGACTTGTAACCGGGATCGTCCAGCCGTACATCTGGCGAAGTTCGGCCTCTGCGTCATGCAACTCGGTAACGACGCCATCCCGGTCGGTTACCGTGATCTTCCCGCGATCCCCGTTGATGAACACTGTGCCAACACCCAGCGGTCCGCTGATCCTTGCCCGGAATACGGCACCGTCCTGCCGCCACCAGAGCTGGCCATTGAAGCCTTCATCGCCGGCGTGTACGCCAATGCGCCCGGCGAACTCGAATTCATCCACGCCTGCAAGAATGTCCTGGCGGGATTCCCAATCGGATAATTCGGGCAATTCGAGACTTTTAGAGGTAACGCAACCGGATATCAGTACTGACAGGAACAGCAGTAACGGTTTCGGGGACGGTTGTCGCACTGGCGACCCGGCCTCAGGGCGTATCCGGAAGCAGGCGCTCGCGAACACTTCTCAGAAGTTCATTGTCTGGATACAGGAGCTCAGCATTTTCAAGCGTGGTTTCGGCATCGTCGTGCCGCTCAAGCGCCCACAGAACTTCGACAATATGCGATGCAACCTCCGGATCCCGGAACCGTTCGTACGCGCGTTCCAGGTGCATCAGGGCTTCATCGTGTTGCCCTTGCCGGTGAAGCACCCAACCCCAGCTATCGATGATCGCTGCACTTTCGGGATCGAGTCCGAGCGCTTTGTGGATAAGCTTCGCCGCCTCGTCATACTGATCCGTACGATCGGCCAGCGTGTAGCCCAGTGCATTCAAGGCCATGGCGCTGTCGGGCCACCGCTTCACTGTTTTCCGGTAAAGATCAATTGCGTCATCGAGACGACCCATGAGCAGCAATAGTTCGGCTTTGCCGAGGTGCGCCCCTTGACTGTCCGGACGATAGGCAACAACCTTGTCGTAATACTCGAGTGCCTCCGGGTATCTCTCGATTGAGGAAAGCAACTGTGCCTGTGCCTGCAGCATATCGACGGCGAAATTAGGATTGATTCCGGCAAACCCGGACAGATGTTCGAGAGCTTCCTCTTCCTCGCCCATCTGCGCCATGATGCCGGCTGCCCGGCGCTGCGAGATGATGGCATTACTGCCGCGTGTAACCTGGGAGTAGTAGCGAATCGCCTGTTCGAGCTCTGAATTCCGGTCCGCGATCCGACCCAGGTAATAAAGTGCGTCCATCGTATAGTGGCCGGTCTCCAGCAGATCCTGGAAGTCGGCGCGGGCCGCATCGAGACGTTCGAGCCGGAAGTTGATGATCGCCATAAGCCGCAGTGCATCGCTGCGCGACGGCTGCTCCAGCAATATCTGGTTGACCTGGCTCAGCGCGTCATCATCGCGTCCGACGGACAAAAGCATGATCGCGAGCTCGAGCCGCGCCTCCGGATCCGGATCAGGGTCGTCGCCGACGAGCCTCGACACATAGTCGATTGCCCCCTCCTCGTCACCACCTTGCAACATTGCACGCGCATATAAAAGCTGCGGTTTCACCCAGTCCGGTTCGATCTCGGATGCTTTCCTGGCTCGCTCGCTAGCCACCTTGGTTTCACGAGCCTGCAAGGCCATGACGGCGACCGCGTAGTTGGCCTCGGCCGAGTCCTTGTAAGGCTTCGCCAGCCTCAGCATCAACTCGTAAGACAGACTTGCATCTTCCCGGGAAAGGAATGGAATCATCGCGAGCAAGCGCTCGTCTGCGGGCTCCCGGCCCCGCTTCAGCAGCTTTTCGAAACTACGCCGCGATTTCCTGACTTCGCCGGTTCGCAAATAGAGCTGGGCCACATACAGCAAGGCCTCCTCGTCCTCGTCATCCAGTTTTGCCCAGCGTTTGGCGGAGGCAAGTGCTTCCTTGTTGAATCCATAGCTGTACGCGATCCGGGTCGCCTGCTGGGCAACCCCGGGGTCGTCGCTTAGTTCGGCAGCCAGACGGTACTCGCTTGCCGCTTCCTGATACAGATTTTGCCGCAGGGCCATCTCGGCCTGCATCAGGTGTCTGGAGAGTTCCTCTGCATCGTCGGCAAAAACCTGCGGCGTGGCGGACAGGAGCACACAGACCATTCCAAATGCAAGGTGCTGCAACCGTCTTCTAATGCGATTCAATAGTATGATCCTGCTTGCATCGCCATATGGCAATTTTCCGGTCGAGGTGGAAACAGACAAGGAACTACGTCATCAGTTCGCTTATCATACGCACTGTTTTTCAACTTGATCCGCAAATATCAAGATGCCGCTCCACATACTCGGGCTGAACCATAACACGGCGCCTGTCGAAATTCGCGAACAGGTGTTCTACTCGGGCGACGATATTGCCCGGGCGCTGGGGAAACTCGTGCAACTGCAAGGCATTGATGAGGCAGTGATTCTTTCGACCTGCAACCGCACCGAATTTTACCTGGAAACCGACGATAACGGACTGATGGCACTGGAGTCCTGGCTTAAGGGTGACCAGGCACTCAGCCAGACTGCCGAGGCCGCCTTATTTACTCTTAACAATGAGGAGGCGATCCGCCACCTGTTTCGCGTGGCTTGCGGACTCGACTCCATGGTGCTCGGCGAACCGCAGATCCTGGGTCAGTTGAAAGACGCATTTCGCCAGGCCGAGCAGTCAGCCACAGTTGGGCCTCAACTGAACAGACTCTTTCACCACACGTTTTCGGTTGCCAAGAAAGTCCGTACCGATACCGAGATTGGCACAAGCCCGGTCTCGGTGGCTTACGCCGCGGTCAATCTCGCTAATCAGTTTTTCGCCGAATTTTCAAAACACACTGCATTGTTGATCGGTGCAGGCATGACCATTGAGCTGGTTGCCAGGCACCTGCACAGTAAGGGCATCGGCCGCATGTTCGTGGCCAACCGTGATTTTGGGCGCGCGCAGAACATTGCCGCCCAGTTCGACGGCTATGCACTACCGCTATCCGAGATCGAAGGCACGCTGCCCGAGGCTGATATTCTGATCAGCTCGACCGCCAGTACAGAGCCAGTCGTCACGACCGAACAAATGCGAAGCGCCATTCGAGCAAGAAAGCGCCGGCCAATATTTGCGGTAGATATCGCCGTGCCGAGAGACCTCGAAGACGGTATCGCCGAACTGGATGACGTATACCTTTACACGATTGATGATCTCGACAAAGTCATCGTCGAGGGCCGAAGCAATCGGAAAGCCGCCGCAGTCGATGCCAATCGCATTCTGGACGACGAAACGCAGCGATACCTGAGCATCGAGCGCAGCAAGAAAGTGGCGCCTGTTATTACCGCGCTGCGTGACCATGGCGACGCACTCCGCAATGAGGTGCTGGAACAGGCGCGGCGCAGGCTGGCAAAGGGTGCCGACCAGGACGAAGTCCTGGAGTTTGTCACCTCGGCACTCCTTAAGAAAATTCTGCACCAGCCAAGCGTTCGGCTGCGTGAAGCCGGCGAGCAATCAGACCAGGCGTTCATCGACACCATCCGCGAACTCTTCGGCCTCGGGAAGAATGACTAAACCATGAAGGACTCGATCAGAAACAGGTTGGAGACCACGCGCGACCGGTTCGAAGAGCTTGAAGGGCTACTGGCCGAACCTGACGTAATCAGTAATCAGAACCAGTTTCGCGGTCTGAGAAAAGAATATGCGCGACTCCAACCAATCATCGGCCTGTTCAGGCAGTACGAAACTCTCGGCGATGATATCGTGGCTGCCAGAGAAATGGCCAGCGACAGTGATGATGAAGTTCGCCAGATGGGCGAGGAGGAACTGACCACGCTCCGGGAGAATCGCGAATCGCTGGAACTGGAGTTACAGAAAGCGCTGATCCCACCTGACCCGCATGACAACAGAAACATCTATCTCGAAATTCGCGCTGGCACCGGCGGCGACGAGGCCGCGATTTTTGCCGGTGACCTGTTCCGCATGTATTCGAAGTATGCAGAAACTATGAAATGGCCGCTTGAAATCATCAGCGCCCGTGAAGGTGAACATGGCGGCTACAAGGAAATTGTCAGCCGCATAACGGGCAGCGGTATTTACGCGAAGCTGAAATTCGAATCCGGCGCACATCGCGTGCAACGCGTCCCGGCGACCGAGTCACAGGGACGCATTCACACCTCGGCTTGCACCGTCGCAGTGCTGGCCGAGCCCGACGAAATCGAAGAGATAGAAATCAACACCAGCGACTTGCGGGTCGACACCTATCGCGCCTCGGGCGCCGGCGGGCAACATGTCAACAAGACGGATTCCGCGGTCAGGGTGACACACTTGCCAAGCGGCATCGTCGTTGAATGCCAGGACGAACGTTCGCAGCATAAGAATCGTGCCCGCGCCATGTCGCTACTCCAGGCAAAGCTAATGGATGCAGAGATCGCGCAACGCGAGAGTGAACAGGCACAACAACGTAAGACCCTGGTCGGCAGCGGCGACCGATCGGAACGCATCCGTACCTACAACTATCCGCAGGGCCGGGTGACCGACCACCGCATCAATCTCACCTTGTACAAGCTTGCGGAAATCCTCGAAGGCGACCTCAGCCAGATCATCGATCCACTGATCAACGAATATCAGGCCGACCAACTCGCTGCATTAGGCGAGTAATCAAACCAGCCGCAGGCAGACGAAGATGCCCGTTTATTCCACTTTTGATCAGAGCGCTCTGGACCGGGAATACTCACCGAGCAGTTGTATCGATGGCCTCGATGTTTACCTCGATGAATACACGCGCGCCAGCAAGGTGGCTAAAAGCGACGCGTTAAAAAACCAGTCATGCGAAACGGACCTGCGTTACGGTGCAGGTACCGAGGAGACACTGGACCTATTTCTGCCTGCAGAGTCGGGCCCGGCGCCGTTGCACGTATTTATCCATGGCGGCTACTGGCAGTTGCTGAGCAAAGATGAATCGTGTTTTGCCGCGCCAATATTCCAGCAGCGGGGCAGCTTTTTCGCTGCAGTTAACTACACGCTGGCACCGCGCCAAACGCTGACCGGCATCGTCGAGGAGAACCGGCGGGCAATAACGTGGTTGTACCAAAATGCTGGCATATGGGGTTTCGATCGTGATCGCATCTATTTGTCCGGCCATTCCGCCGGGGCGCATCTTGCCATGATGATGCTGCTCACGGACTGGCCGCAGTTCGGGCTGCCACGTGATGTCATAAAAGGCGTCTGCGCCGTCAGCGGCCTCTATGACCTTGAGCCCGTGCGCTTATGCTATGTAAACGACGTAGTGGGCATGGATATCAGCGAAGCCGGGCGGAACAGCCCGCTGCGCCACAGCCTGGTCAATCCTTGCCCGGTAATACTCGCCTACGGCGACAACGAGACCGGCGAATTCAAGCGGCAGACGGACGATTATCGACGCGTACTGCAGGATGCGGACATTCCGGTGACGCTCAGCGAAATCGCAGACCGCAATCACTTCGATGTGATCCTGGACCTGGCGCAGCCCGACACCTGGCTGTCACAACAGGTATTCAGCCAGATGGGCATTGCCCGAGCGTCGTAAACGAAAAAATGCAGGTTCTTCATGCGCCTGCCATGGTGTGATCCCGAATTCCCTATACTGTCGTCATACGACGCGGCGGCAGTTCATTTACTTGCGGAGACGACTATGTCCAGGCGACTCAAACGAATACATTCGGCAAAAATACTGAGGGCTTTGCTGCCCATAATACTGCTCGGCTCCACGGTTTCCGCCTTTTCCCAATCTCTGCCGAATCCGTATCGCGCCGTTGCTGGCTGGGCGCAGCTACCGCATGGCCGGCAGATGGGGGCAGTCGGTGGAGTAGCGATGGACCCCGATGGCAAACATGTCTGGGCGGTGGTGAGGTGCGATGCCACCGATCCTGCCCGTTTTGGTAACGAGTGTCTCGATTCGGATCTGGACCCGATCCTCAAGTTCGACCTGGACGGCAACGTGGTACAGAGCTTCGGCAGTGGGCTATTCATATGGCCGCACGGAATTGATGTCGATCGGCAAGGCAACGTGTGGGTGACCGACGCAGTCGCCGCTGCGCGAACCCCGCAGGGCAGCAGGGGGCATCAGGTGATCAAGTTCAGCCCTGACGGCAAGGTGCTGATGACGCTGGGAACACCGGGCGTGCCCGGTGGCGGTGCAGACAGTTTTAACGCACCAAGCGATGTTGTCGTGGCCGATAACGGCGACGTTTTCGTCGCCGATGGGCATGCCGATGATACCAATAACCGCATCGTTAAATTCTCGAGTGACGGAACGTTCATCAAGGCCTGGGGCAAGACCGGCTATGGTCCCGGAGAGTTCCGGACATTGCATGCACTCGCCATTGATGCCCGAGGCCGTCTGTTCGTTGCTGATCGGTCGAACAATCGAATTCAGATTTTCGACCAGGACGGGAATTTTCTTGCGACATGGACGCAATTCGGGCGGCCGAGCGGCATCTTCTTCGACGACAACGACCAAATCTATGTGGCGGACTCCGAATCAGATAACGTGCAAAACCCGGGTTGGGAAATGGGCATCAGGATAGGTGACGCCGAGACAGGCTGGGTAAACGCGTTTGTACTCTATCAGTGGGGAGACCCACGCAGCACTTCGGGGAACGGTGCCGAGTTTGTTGCGGTTGATCGCGACGGCAATCTGTACGCAGGCGAGCCCCGGCCCAGGCAGTTGCAGAAGTATGTGAGAGTCAGGCCATAACCCAACCGGAGCTAAAATCCGACCAGATCAGGTGCCGGGCATAACTTTATAACTTGTTATTGCGCGAGGTGTTGTTCGAGCCGTCCGGTTTCCAGCAGATCGCGGAAATAGCCGTCGGGATCGCAGGGCGCGGGCTTGAACACTTCCAGTGAATCGCGCCGGGCAGATCCGCGCTACCGGACCAGGGGCTTCGAATAGCAGGGATCGACAATCGTCATCGTGCGGTCCATGGTCAGGCGGTCTTTGCTGAATGCCCAGGGCTCGACGATACGCGTGCCATCACCCGACATCGGCAGCAATGATCCATCCAACTCGCCGGCTGTCAGATTCGTGGTATCGATGATGAGTACGTCCTCCTCCCAATGGCCCACCGAAGAAGCCCATCGAATTTGCAGGCAGATCCTGCGGCAAGGTACGGCCGGCCGGCCAGATCCAGCGAGGCGTGTTGTTCTGTTCGTACACGATCAGGTAGTGGCTGCCGGCATCGACGATTTCCATCGCGTAGGGTGAGCCGAACGTTCGCGGTAATCCAAGTGGCATCCAGCGCAGCACATCATCGTGCCAGGATTCGGTTGCCTCAAAGGCACGCCTGCCCTCAGCGGAAAACGGCGTCAGTTTTGGCTGCAGATCGTCAACTGTCAACTGGAATTTGTAGCCGTTATGCCAGGGCCCGCTGATATCGAACGGGTGATCGGCTTTGACCTGTGCCTAGCCGTACTCGATGTCCGCACTTGCGTTTACGCGGTTGCGCTCGCTCCAACTTCCAACGGGTCCAAAAGGAAGATATTCGCTGCCGTCGGCCTTTTCCATGCCGCGCATAAATAGCTTCCTGGAATCACCGTGGCCAAGATCGCCCCGGACGCGAACCGTCTCGCCGGGTGTTAGCGTGTCAGGATCCCAGCCTGCTCTTCGCAAACTGGTCACGCTGGTCGTCTGGATGTCCCACTCCTCGACAGTGCCGTCGTCGGTCGTTACCTCCATCCGATAACGCGCATGCGGATTCTTGTACCAGACGCCGACAATCCTGCCCTTCAATTCACCGTGACGCGATTTGTCGAACTCCGCCGGAAACGAATGATGCGCGAGTGCCGGCACAGCAAGGAGGAACAAAATGACTGCCAGTAAGAAATGAGGCACTCGCCCTTTCGCCAGGTGAGCTGTCTCGCTACGCAGAAACTTTTTCCGTCTTGACCGGTTCGATCTGCACGGGCTCCTTCGGCACGATTGCCTTCGGCCGCTCGCCCATGTCTATTTTCCCTTTAAAACGTGCACCGTCCTCCATGACGATCCGAGCGCAGGTAATATTTCCTCTGACGTCGGCACCTTTGGCCAGAGAAACAATCCCTTCACTGTAAATATCACCGGTAAGCTGCCCCTCGATGATGACGGAATTGGCGTGGATGTCCGCTTTAACCCGACCTTGCTTGCCAATTATGAGGTGCTTCTTGTGATGGGCGATCGTACCCTCTATGCAGCCTTCAATCACCAGGTCTTCGTCCGCCGACAGCTCGCCCTTGAACACCAGTGTTGGCCCGATGACTGACACGTTTTTCGCTCTTATCGGCCGCGCCTGTCCGATTTTTGGTGGCGACGATATGTCCAGCTCACCGTCGCCGTGTGCCTTCTTGAACATTGCCATTATTGCCTCCGCATTAGCCTCCGAATTGACCCTGACAGCCGGAGTGTGAAGGATACTCCAAAATGAAATCCGGGGTCAGCGTCTGGCTGGTATCTGCCCAGACCGCAATTTGTCGGTAAATCCATACACTATTACAGGCAACGCCGCTCAAATGACTGCAGCAGTTTTTCTTCGTCTTCAGACCGCGTAAAGAAATGATTGAGATAATCAATACTCTTTGCCCGCTCGTCGTCCTGCAGCCCGGGTATCTCGCTCAACAGGCCCAGGATATCCGCCTTACGTGTTCTGACGATGCCAAGGGCACTCTGCAAGGTGTCGCGTGACGTGCAATAACCGCGGTACATCCTTTGCGTCACCTTCCGAATAGGGAGCGCCGGATCCGGATACGCATATTTGGCATTCACCAGGCCGGCAAGATCAAAATCATAGGGCACATAGAAACGCTTTGATTCGATCTCAAATATGTCGCCGTTGTGGCAGCAGACATCATCGTCGTCGGCTTTCGCCATTGACCAGTCAGTATTGCCGATCAGATACTGAAAGATGTAGACCGCCGCCGCCTGATCGTCGTCGAGTGAACGAAGTGATACGCCGGTAACTTTTGCGGGATGTCCTCCGACTCTCTCAGCCAACTCAGTCTGCGACTCGATTAAGAAACCATATCGCACAAGTACTTCATCCTTGAGGTGCTCGTCAGTGTCCCGGTAAGTAATGTGCAGCAAGCGCACTTTGTACCCTATGTCCGAGATGAGATTGAAGATTCGGTACGCCGCAAATTCCTGCAGCGCATCAGCCTCGGCCACAGTTCGCTTTCGGCAATGCGTAACAAGCTTCAACTTGTCCTGTCCGGCGAACACCGTCTGCTCAGTGTCGCGGTTTGAAAAATTGAATCTCAGTGGCGGAAATTCGCACACACGCAATCGGCTCTTGCCTCGAACCCGGACCTGGACGTCGTAGTCGACGCCATTCGCCTTGAGCACGAAGGGCAGCTCGGTATGCTTATTCTTGTTTTTGATCAGCGATCCGATCGGGCCGATCAATTCGACGTCAATGACCGCGTTGTCGTTGAACAGCGGCAACGCGCCAGCCTGAGCAACAACACATAATAAAGCGAGAGGAAAAATCTTCTTCATCAGGCACGATATCGCAGTCGTCAACCTTAATTTGACCTTGGTAAATACCGAACGCGGCACGGGCTCGTCCAGCGAGTCCCACCGATCGGCCCGAGCACAGTTTCCTGCACCCATGCTGCAAACGGTTCGCCGGTGCATCTTCGATCACCAGCTGCATTAGTATGACGCCGCCTGAAACGGGGTTTCAGTATCGACGGTCGCAGCGGTTTCAATATCTGCAACCCCATACACTTTGGCCGAGTGAAGGTCGAAATCCCTGATAACAGCAACACCGACGCCAGGAACATTGAACTCGTCCATCAACTCGGTGAGTGTCAGCGCATCAAGATCTTCCTCAACAATGTCCTGCGGGCTCTCAATTGCAGCAATGAAATCGCCGATGGACCACGCTGCCGGTTCAGCGCAGGCCGCAGCGCTGACAACTAAAGCGAACAAGAAACTATACCGCATCATGAACGTATCTCCGGAAATTTTCGATTTCTCAGGCCTGCGGATTGATGAGTGGAAAACTCAAAGTCCTGAGTTCGACTTGGCAGTCTGCGGTGCCTCGTCTTCCATCTGGCGTTTTTGCTCGATCTTCTCGAGGCGCTTGCCAAGGAAATAACGAACCGTCATCAATGCGGCGATAAAGACAAACAACGCCGCGAAAACGATCAGGTAAACGCTCCAGTCCGTTATCGCGTTTCCTCTTCAAACGTTTGAACTATCGGCCTGGGAGCGTTGAATGTCGAGAAACAGGACGCTTATAAAGTCCTGCATTATTTGCGACAGTTGGTTATTTACACCTGTTTTCGCAAGTGATTCAGTACATCTGAACGCGTGATCAATCCCAGGAACTCATCACCATCCATGACTGCCGCGTACGGCTGTACTTGCAGCATCGCGACCAAGTTGTTGAGGCTGGCGTCCTTCTCCAGGCGGATAAACTCGGTCTGCATTGCATCTTTAACCTCTGCATTCATCAGTTCGGGTTTTCCAAAGACGAACCTGATGATCGTGTCTTCGGTCACGACGCCTACCAACTTGCCTTCATCCATCACCGGCAATTGGGAGAAACCGGCATTTCTCAGGCGATTGTGAGCTGTGGTCAGGACATCGCCCGGGCCGACGGTGATGGTTGCACGCTCTCCGTGAGGCCGACCAACCAGGTCGCGCAGATCGTCATACTTTTCGCGCGTGATAAATCCCTGATCTTCCAGCCAGAAATCATTGTACAGCTTGGACAGGTATTTGTTGCCGGTATCGCAGGCCAGGCTGACAACGCGTTTTGCTTCTGTCTGCTCGCGGCAGTATTTAAGCGCTGCACATAGCAACGTTCCGGTAGACGACCCGGCCAAAATGCCCTCTTTGCGCAGCAGGTCCCGCGCCGTCTCGAAGGACTCGCCGTCCGTGATGCTGTAGGCCTGGGTCACTCCCCCAAAATCGGCGATGTCCGGAATGAAGTCCTCGCCAATGCCTTCAACCAGCCAGCTGCTGCTCTTGGTCGACAACTCACCCTTGTTGATGTAGTCGGCAAGTATCGAACCGGCCGGATCGGCTACAATCAATTCTGTATTCGGAGAATTTTTTTTAAAGTATTTGCTGAAGCCGCTGACGGTACCGCTTGAGCCAACGCCGAGTACGATCGCATCAACGTCACCATCCATTTGCTCGAGGATCTCCGGTGCGGTCGTTTGCTCGTGTGCAAGCGGGTTATCCGGATTACCGAACTGGTTGATAAAATAGGCGCCTTTTTCCTCGGCAATTGCCCTGCCAAGGTCCTGGTAATACTCCGGATGTCCCCTGGCCACATCTGATCGTGTCAGGATGACCTCGGCACCCATCGCCCGAAGATTGAATATCTTTTCCTGGCTCATCTTGTCCGGCAATACGAGGATCAGGGAATAACCTTTTTGTTGTGCGACGAGCGCCAACCCAAGGCCGGTATTGCCCGCAGTGGCTTCAACAATCGTGTCACCGGGTTTGATATCACCGCGTTTTTCGGCCTCCTCGATCATCGAGATCCCGATGCGATCCTTAATCGAGCCGCCCGGGTTGGCGAGTTCGAGCTTGAGGAAAAGACGGCACGGACCCGTATCGATATGAGTGACCTCAAGCATCGGGGTGCGGCCGATCATTTCCAGAATATTTGAGAAAACTTGCATAGGTATCAGGATTATGATTGAAATTTGCGGCTATAGTACGCGAAGGACCCACGCCTTTGAACGAGTTTTTGAAAATTGCTACTGCGCTGGCTGACGGAACTAAACAGCTTCGCGGCGTCAGCGACAGTCCGCGGCTGGATGCAGAATTGCTGCTCGCGCGCGCGCTCGACGTGCCGCGAACTTACCTCTTTGCTCATCCCGAGGATGCGCTCGATCCGGTCGCAGTCGAACGCTTTTGCTCAAGCCTGGAGCAGCGATCGGATGGCCTGCCGCTTGCCTACATAAGCGGCGAAAAGGAATTCTGGTCAATGACCCTGATCGTCAACCAGGATACGCTGGTGCCCCGTCCCGAAACCGAGTTGCTGGTTGACAAAGCCCTGCAGCACATACCAAAAGACAGGAAATTGGCAATACTCGATCTCGGCACCGGTTGCGGCGCGATTGCACTGGCTATCGCTAAAGAACGTCCTCACTGCATCATCACGGCCACCGATGTCAGCGATGCAGCGCTCGCCGTAGCCAGGGAGAACGCCAATCGACATGCGTTGCCCAATATTGAATTTCTGTGCGGCGACTGGATCGCACCGGTTACCGGCAGGACGTTTGATATCATCGCAAGCAACCCGCCCTATGTGCCGGAGGCTGATCCAGACCTTGAGCGTCTGAAGCATGAACCTCAAATGGCACTTCTGTCGGGAGAAGACGGCCTCGACGCCATTCGCAGAATTTCCGGCGAGGCAAAGTCGGTTATCAGGCAGGGTGGGACGTTGCTCATCGAGCATGGTGACAGTCAGACTGTGGAGATCACCGGGATATTGTCAGCAGATGGCTGGAGTGAGGTCAGCCATATGAATGATCTGGCCGGTAAGCTCAGGGTGACGATTGCGACCGGGTAATTGGTCAGAAAACGCCCGCTTGGGAAAGGCTACTGCAGCTGACCGCAGGAGCCTTTCCCAAGCGGGCGATCGAGAAAATAAAACCGGCACCTTTTATATATAATATTCGCGGCAAAAGCCGCTCTTACAAACTTTTCTTTCTGAAATAAGGCAGCCTATGATAACCATCGTGACCAACCACGGCGAGATCATCGTCGAACTCCTTGAGGACACCGCACCTGTCTCCTGCGAGAATTTTCTTCAGTATGTTACGGACGGATTTTTCGCGGAAACCATATTCCACCGCGTCATTCCGAACTTCATAATCCAGGGGGGCGGTATGAATACCGACATGTCGCGCAAGCAAACGCGCGCACCAATCAAGAATGAAGCAACGAATGGTGAGAAGAACCTTCGCGGCACGCTTGCCATGGCCAGATCCGGTGACGTGGACAGCGCAACATCACAGTTCTTCATCAATCTTCGGGACAACGCAATTCTGGATCACGGCAGCCAGGACTATGGCTACGCTGTGTTTGCAAAAGTGACGGAGGGAATGAATGTGATCGACAAGATAGCTGCGGTGCCGACCAGTAACTCCGGTGGTCACCAGGACGTACCAACCAAACCGGTTACAATTGTTGAAGTGCATACTGACGGCTGATTTTCCATTGTCTGACAGCAACCAGGAGATCGGACGTTCGGCGCGGCATATAGCGCTGTCGCAGGTCGGTGAGCAAGGCCAGGCAAAAATAGAATCAGCGACCGTACTCATCATCGGTCTTGGCGGCATTGGTTGCGCGTCGGCCAGTTACCTTACGAGCAGCGGCATTGGTCAATTGTTGCTGTGCGACTTTGATACGGTTGATGCGACCAACCTTGGCAGGCAAACCTTGTACGGTCCGGACGACATCGGCAAGCTCAAGGTAGATCGTGCGGCATCCCGTCTCGCGGCAATGAACCCGGATGTCCGGCTCACTGAAATCCCCGAGCGCTTGAGTGACGATGCGTTACAAGAAGCTGTTAGACAGGCCGATGTTGTCCTGGATGGATGTGACAACTTTGCGACCCGTTTTCAGGTAAGCGACGCCTGTGTAACAGGCAAGCGACGCCTGGTATCAGGATCAGCGATTCGGTTCGAGGGTCAACTTGCCGTTTTTGGCCCGGACTATGCGAACTCGCCCTGTTATCGCTGCCTATATAAGGAGTCGGATGAATCGCTCGACAACTGCGCCGGCAACGGCGTACTCGCGCCCGTTCCTGGCGTAATTGGTACGATGATGGCGGTCGAAGCCTTGAAGATAATCGCCGGCCTGCCGGTAGAGTCCGGCAGTCTCAGTCTTTACGACGCCATCGCCTCCGAATGGGGCAAAGTCGGCATCAGCAAAAGAAAAAATTGCCCGGGTTGCTCTGCGAAAGGCCTGCTCCCTGACCCGTGAATAATGGCGGCATCACGCAGCAGCAACTGATTTAAATCAGCTCCGAATGATTATGTGCGACAGGCTGGTGGCAGCCACTTGTCGACCAGTGTGGCATCGCCCGAACATGCCCAGGACA
>SMVB01148716.1_pt1 | contig 20430 bp, 12 predicted proteins | sample 2456461 | NCBI WGS metagenome assembly SMVB01 (sample SAMN11095934, study PRJNA526329) | marine sediment metagenome | biome: Marine sediment; feature: Surficial sediment; material: Deep marine sediment; isolation source: Hadal surficial sediment | place: Pacific Ocean | collected 2014-05 | depth...
AGTGCAATGGGTTGGCGTTGGGGCTCAGTCGTCGACTGCAGCCCGGCTGTCCGGAACCGTTATCGCGGTGCCCTGCGGGCACGGTCCCCAGTTCGACAGTATCAGCAGGAAGTCGTTGATGTTGACGATCTGATCGTGATTGACGTCAGCCTGGCTCGATGGGCCATTGCCCCATTCGGAGAGTACGAACAGGAAGTCGTTGATGCCGACGATGCCGTCATTCGGGGAGGCGCAGTCCCACGGGCACGGCACGGCGTAGGCCAGACCGGCCACGAGCAGACAGCTACTCGCACACGTCATCGATGTGAATTTGCGTGATCTCATGAAACGTCTCCTGTGGTAAGTCCCCAAGTCCAACGTCGCCATTGTCAAGTTGCGGACAACGCCCGCAATGGGGGTTTCGCCCGGTGACGTGAGGTTTACTCTCACGGTCGCGCGCTTGCTGCAATGAACCGCGGTGAGAAGTCCCGCGCACCGGCCAGACGCCGATGGTTCCCCCGGGACGGGTTCGGAACCCTCGGCGCCGGGCGTTGGCCGATGAACGCGGCACCGCTGCCGCCACCGCGCCGATTGACAGGGGCGCTGAAGAAACCGGCACGGATCTGAGACGACATGGTTCTCACTTCTCACCGCGGAAAGCTGTCGAGCCGCCCTCCTGGTCCACACGAACCAGGAGGGCGCCGGAAGGAGAATGGGGTCAGAAATTCACGGGCAGATCAGAGTCGCAGGCCAGGATTCGCGCCTTGGTCAGCGGGAGGTACGGGTTGTCCGAGATCTTCGTCAGTACCATCGGCTCGTTGGCAACCAGGTCGATCATCGGTGATCGCCCCAGTTGCAGTGCATCTTCAGGGATGCGGACAAGGTGCCCGGTGTTGTGGAAGACATAGGCGCCGGGTTCCGAGATCTGGTCAAACGTCCGCACCGATTTCACCGGCATTGCTGTTTGCCCCGTAGTCGTACCAGGGACGTTGGTCGTTGACGTCTGCATTGTGATTGTCCTTCCCGTTGGGGCGTAGACTCTTCGTCGGCGTCCGTGCCCGCTTCGCAGACGCCCACCTTGACGACCTGCCTTACCACGGGGCGCCGGAGGATCCGCGGGACCGTCCGGCTGACCTCGGGCTTACTGTGCCACCGCGATCGCCGCCCGACAAGTGGGACTTTTCCCGGTGCGCTGAGATTTCTTCCCACATAGATCGGGCCCGCGTCGGGGCCGGGTTCGCTTGTGTGCGGGGCCTGCAAGGTCTATGATCGGGCTATTGGTCAGGGGGCTGCCCGATGAGCAACGCGACGACTGTGCGCCAGTCGAACCACGGCGCAGCAACATGACCACTTTGCCGGACCATCCATTGATCGGACTGCGCATACTCGTTGTCGAGGACGACTTCGAGATCGCCGAGTCGTTGAGCCTCGTCATGGCGAACCTCGGCGCCACCGTCGTCGGGCCGACGGCCACGGTGGAAGAAGCGCGGAAGCTCATCGAGAGCAATCAGATTGACGTGGCGATACTCGACGTCGCGCTGCGACAGGGAACGAGCGCCGCTCTTGCAGGGGTCCTGCAGGACCGGAATTGTCCGTTCGTCTTTATCACGGGGTATTCGAGTAGAGCCATGCTCCCGGAGGATCTACGTCGCAGCCGGTTCCTCCAGAAACCGGTGAGCAGCGAGCGGTTGGTTCGGGCGATTCGCGCGTTGACCAACGACGAAACCGAAGGTGATGCGGACGCCTGAGCAAGACATGCCGGTCGATATCGCCCTCCAGGCCTCCACCGGAATTGGCAGGCCCGCAGGTCGCAGTCAGCAATGATAACCGTCGCCTCGATCGCAACGCGACTGAGACGCCTGACTCACCAAGCGTCTCTCTCGGAGGACTGAGAATTCTTCTTATCAAACGGGCCATCTTGCCAGTAAAGATCACTCCCGGGCGCGCGTTGGTGTGTGGTATGCTCTTCGAATCACATGCGTGCGCACGGGGAGCGCGAAGCCGGGGCGTTGTGTTCCTTGACACATTACTTTGGAGGGCATTCGGGAATGCATCCTCTTGAAGACCTCGGTGTCGCGACGAAGGCGGGGGCGGAGCAGCGCACGATGATGGAACAACCACCGATCGAGCAACTCGGCTCATCGCCGGCCGACATGAGCAACCTGCTTTCGGGAACAAAGATCGCCGCGATCGTTCTCGACAAGGATCTGAGGGTCCGGCGTTACGCACCTCAGACGACCGAGGTGTTCGAGCTCGGCCCCGATGACGTGGGTCGAAAGGTCACCGAGATCACGTTGCCGGGCGCAAACGCAACACTCGCGAAGGATGTCGAGGCGTCACTGCGGGACCTTGTGACACTGGAACGCGAGATCAAGAGCCCCTGCGGGGCCTGGTACCTGATGCGTGTGCGCCCGTATCGACCGACAAGCGAACTCGTCGACGGCGTCATCGTCACGTTCGTGGATGTCACGCGACTGCACTATTGGGAGGCCTTGCACACCGGACAGGCCGCGGTGCTTGAACGGCTTGCGCGGGGCAGCCCCCTGCCCGAGGTGCTGGCCACACTCGTGCAGACGCTCGAATCGGTCAACAACGACATACTTGCCGCGGTGATTCTCGTGGACGCGGAGAACTCGCGTCTGCGATGCGGCGCCGCCCCGAGCATGCCCGACGAATTCCTGCGTCTCGTCGAACACGGTGCCACCGACCCGTCGACGGTGCCAGGCCCGCTGGCGGCGCGTCATGGGACACGGGTGATCATCGAGGACCTGGCGACCGATCCGGCGGCCGGAGGTCTTCGCGAGATGGCGGACCGGCACGGCTTGTTGGCGTGTTGCGCCGAGCCGATCCACGCACCTGACGGCAGCGTGCTGGGCAGTGTCGTGTTCTTCTATCGCGGGCGCGGCCGGCCCGGCCGTGACGACATCGAACTGATCGAATGGGCCACGCGGCTTGCGGCACTGACGATCGAACGCCGACGATCGGAGCAGGCACTGCTTGCAAGCGAGGCCAGGCAATCGCTTATCCTCGGGACGTTGCCGATTGCCCTGTACCGGGCTTCGACCGGCGGTTCATTCGACGGCACATGGGACAGCGAACAGATCGGGCGATTGTCGGGCTTCTCGCCGGAACGGTTCACGGATCCGGCATTCTGGATGTCCCGCATCCATCCGGATGACGTCGGCCGCGTGACGCGCGGATTCGAGTCGCTGGCGAAGGCCGAGCAGGACACGCTTTCCACCGAGTACCGCTGGCATTGTGCAGACGGCAACTATCGCTGGTTGTCCGAAAAGGCGACGCTGGTCTTTGATGACGCCGGGAACGCGAGCGAGATCATCGGCTCGGTCCTGGATATCAGCAAACAGAAATGGGCCGAGCAGACGGTACGCGACGCGCAACTCGAGCTGGATCGACGCGTCCAGGAGCGTACATCCGTCATCGAGGCGGTGCATCGCAACGCACGACGACACCAGACCGAACTGGCCCACGTGTCACGGATCAGCGACGTCGGCGAAATGGCCAGCGGACTGGCGCACGAACTCAGCCAGCCGCTGAGTGCCGTCATCAATTATGCCGAGGCCGGTCTCTGTGACAACGGTTCGGTGCCGGCGAGTGTCGTGCTCGACCTGACACGTATCGTGGAACAGGCGAACCGGGCGGCAACGATAATCCGGAGATTGCAGACCTTTGTCCGCAAGAACGACCTGACACGCGTGGAGGCACTTCTGGGCAGGGGAATCGTCGCGCAGCTCGTACCGTACCTGAAGGCCGAGACACAGTATCACGGCGTGACACTGCGGGTCGCCGGACTCGATCAGGAGAGCCCGGTGTCCGCGAACGTCCTCGAGATACAACACGTGATCCTGATCCTCGCACGGAACGGGATCGAGGCGATGGCCAGGGTCGACGGCGACAATCGCCTGTTGACAATCGAGGTGGGACCGGTCGCCGACCGCGAGGTCGAGGTGGCGATCAGTGACACCGGCGTTGGATTCGCGGCGGAGGCAGCCGACCGGCTCTTCGACCCGTTCTACACAACGAAGCCCGATGGCATCGGCCTGGGTCTGTCAGTCGCCCGGACGATCGTCGAGGAACACGGTGGCCGCTTGTACGCCACGCAAAACCGGGAGGCCGGCGTGACGTTCCGGATGACGCTGCCCGTGCGGGGCAAGGGGGGAACTCATGGAACCTGAACCGGTTGTCTTCGTCGTCGATGACGACGCGGCCGTTCGCAATTCGCTGCTGCGTCTGATCCAGTCGGTCGGCCTGAAGGTCCGGACGTTCCGATCGGGAGAAGAGTTCCTCGAAGACTTTGATCCCGATGCGCCGGGGTGCCTCGTGCTGGACGTTCGGATGCGGGGCATGAGCGGGCTGGATGTCCAGAAAAAACTCACCGCGATGGGAGCGCCGATACCCATCATCATCCTCAGCGGTCACGGCGATGTGCCGATGGCGGTGCGGGCACTCAAGGCGGGTGCGAGCGACTTCATGGAGAAGCCCTTCTCGCCGCAGATCCTGATCGATCGCATACGCCAGGTCATCGAGCAGGACGCGAAAACTCGACGCCAGCGAGCGGAAAGAAAGATCATCCAACACCGGCTTTCGTGCCTGAGCGACCGGCAACGTGAGGTTCTCGACCTGGTGGTCGCGGGACTGACCACCAACCAGATCGCCCGTCGCCTCAGCCTGAGCCCGAAGACCGTCTACGCCCATCGCGCCGAGGCACTGGGGAAGATGAAAACGGGGTCGATCGCCGACGCCGCTCGTCAGCTTGTCCTGGCCAACTCGCATTGAGTTATTCAGACTAAGGGGCTCTAACAGAATGAGCCTGCATTCGCCCGCCGAGGATCGTCGCGTGCGGCGTCGGCCTCCATCGACGGCATGAAAAGCCGCCTGCTTCGGCCTTCTTGCCCGTGCCGATCCTCGCCGGGCTCGGTGCAACGGCTCATTCTGTTAGAGCCCCTAAGAATAATTCTGCGCCCAGCCGGGCAATTGCCGCTTGCCCGGCACGCCCGCGGCGGTAGGGTGGATGCATCGCGGATCCGCGATCCTGAACAGACACCTTTTTTCTTCTTTCTCCGACTGCCGGTCCGGGACATCCGGGCCGGCAGTTACGTCTACCGGCAAGGTCCCCAGTTGGCCAGGAGTTCCAGGAAGTCGCTGATGCCGACGTGGCCGTCGCCGTCGAGATCGGCCGGGTGGCCGGGGTTCGGACCCCAGGCGGCCAGCAGATCGAGGAAGTCGTTGATACCGACGTCGCCGTTGCCGTCGAGGTCAGCGGTGCATCCGGTCGGGGACCTGTGGTGCGCCAGCAACCACTCGATGACAAGGTTGTTGTAGTCGGCCGAGAACGTCGGCGAGTGCGGGCCGCCGTTGACCGTCCACAATTCGGCTGAGCCGCCCGCCAGGCATCCGGTGTCATACCGCACGATGTCGGTTTCGTCCCCGGGGATCGTCGCATCGATGTCAATGGGCGTCGGGTCGGCCTGACCCGCGAGCGTACATCCGTCGTACGCCGCCCATGTCTCGACCGTCGCAACGGCCCCGGGGATGACAGCCGCCCAGCGGGACGCACCCGCCACCGTAGGGAATCACGGTGTCGGCGGTGCCGTGGATCTGCAAGGTGTGCACGGGCAGGACGGGTGTGCAGTCGCCGGGATCCAGGTACGTCGCACCGGCGAGGCTCGCGATCGACGAGACGACGTCGGCGTAGTCGCATGCCATGCGGTAGGACATGAAGCCACCATTGGAGTGGCCGGCGAAGTGAATGCTGTCGGGATCCACGTTGTAGTTGGCCTGCATACGGGTGATCACGTCACGCAGGTACCCGGCGTCGTCAACACCGGAACCGAACAGGTCGCAACAGGCGTCGGTCGCGTTCCAGAACGGGTTGCCCAGGAAATCGCTCGTTCCCGTCGGGTAGAGATAGAGGAACTCGTACTGGTCCACAAGGCCCGCAAACTGCATCCAGTCCTCCACCTCCTGGCCGGTGTTGGTGTACCCGTGAAGGAGGATCACAAGCGGCGTCGGCGTCGAACCGTCATAGCCGGCCGGCACGTGAACCGTGATCGGCCCGCGTCCGGCGTCGATGGTGTTGCCGGGCCGGGCGGCCTCACCCGCCGGCGGCGCGGGGTCGGGTTGTGACGCCCGGACCAGTTGCTCGAACTGCCGGGCCCGACGCAACGTGTCCTGGTCCGGCGATGCCGGTCGCGAAAACGCCACCGCGGCGAGTCCGGCGACGGTCAGTCCGGCTGTGAGGTGTCGCATCATCATCGCAGTCCACCCGAAGTCTACCCGCCGGCCAGGAGTACAAGAAGCCTGCGGAGATCCGGCCTTCCGAGCAAGTCGAGAACATCCCAGTTGCGGATGCGATACAGCTTGCCGCCGGCCGTCAGCAGGTAGGGCAGTCCGTCGGCGCCCCGCTCGATGGCCAGCACACCCGTCGACGGCGCCTCGCCGAAGCTCAACCCGAAGACGATCTCCTGGCCATCGGGACCGGGCGGATCTTCCAGTGCGTTGACGCGATCGTCGACCAGGTCCTGCAACGCCCCGGATTGCAGATCGAAACACTCGCGATCCGCATCCAGCCGGAAGCCCCAGATGTGCCCGTTGTTCACGCACCCGACCAGCACGAGGTCGTCGAACGCCGGCCCCAGTGCCGAGCCGTACAGGAAATGCATGCCGGTGACGCCGATCGTGTCCCGCCAGCTGAACACCGGATCGCGGTAGACTGCGCCCGGCAGGAGTACGAGCGAGTCGATCAGATCGGGGCCGATGGGACCTGCCGGGCCGATGACGGATTTCCAACCGCCGTTGATAGCCGGCGAGACGCGGTTGATCTCGTCGAAGAGACCCGGTCCGTTCTCCGTGTACCAGAGCGTGCCGGTGGCCGGGTCGGTGGCCAGACCGAAGCTGTTGCGGATTCCATACGCCAGCCACCGCGGCGTGTAGATGTACGAGATCGCCCCGCCCACAAACGGATTGTCATCGGGGACCGACCCGTCATCGTTGAGGCGAATGATCGTCCCGTGGTCTTCGACGACGCCGGCGGGGTTGTTCACGCTCAACAGCGGACCGGCCGTCTGCGACATCCAGCCGAAGTCGGCGACCCGACGAAGATCGCCGTAAATGGTGCAGAACGTCGTGTCGGGAAGGAACTCGATCGGCCCGCCATGGTGATAACGGGTGTCCACGATGACACTGTGTATGAGCGTGTCGAAGATCAGCTCGCCCACCCCACCGTTGCCGGCCGGGTCCCAGACAAACCGCTCGATGACGTTCTGCGTCGGGACGCTTGCACTGAAGTTGCCGCCAAGCACCACGTCCGCCTGCGGCGTGTCGGAGCCCGGCACGGGCGACTTGTCGTACCGGATGTAGACCCAGCCGTTGGTTGCGAACTGCGGGTGCAGTTCCAGACCCTGGATGCCGTATTCCGACTGGTTGGCGTTCCCGCTGCTGATGACGTCGAGATCGAGCACCACCGGTCCCGGCCCGACCGACCACGGCCCGTCGAGGCTCAGCCGGTGGATCCGACCATCCTGGCGGTCCGCAAGCAGCGCGGTGCCGACGTCCATGAACACGATGGCCGTCGCCAGCGACTGGGGCGTGACGTTCAGACCCTGCGCGACAAGATCCGTCGCCAGGCCGGGGTCCAGGAGCGTCTGCCCGCGCGCGACGGGGGCTGCGAGTGAGATCGCGATCCATGCTGCGATGACGGTCCGCCGCATCGGCGACAGGATAACCGGCCCACCCGATCAGAGTGGCCATGAAGGCGTCACCGAGACAATGTGACCTTTGATATGTCCGGATCGATCGGATGAACGGTCGTGTCGCCGCCCGGCCAGCGGACGCGGATCTCCACCGCATCGCCACGGCCGTAGTAGAGCGTCGGCGCCGACTGCGAGAGGTAGCCCGATCCCGCATAGACCTCGGCCGTCTGCCGCCGGCCCCCGGCGTACACCACGGTCACGGCGGCCCCGACCGCGTGGGGGTTGCCGGGCGGCCCGGCGAGCCGTACTGCCAGCCACTGACCGGCCTGCCGGTTGCGGAAGACCAGCATCCGGTCGTTGTTCCGGACGACCGACACGTCGGGGCGCCCGTCGCCGTCGATGTCGCAGACCGCCATCGCGGTGGCGTCGCCGGTCACCACGAGCCCGCTGTCGGCCGGCGAAACCGGCACCAGCGTCCCGTTGCCGTCGCCGTGCATCATCTGGCTCAAACCACCGTCCCAGTGGCCGGTTTCGGGCTCGCGCCAGAAGAAGTTCTGCACGACGTACACGTCCGTATCACCGTCGCCGTCGAAATCCGTCGCCGCGACCCCGAAACCGGGTGACGCCTGGGCCAGGCGAGGCAGCGGTTGCCAGGTAAAACGCCCGGCGTCGTTGAACAGGACGCCGCTGGCCAGGTTCGTGGCCTTGAAAACGGTCGAAGCCGCCATGCGTTCGGTCGAAAAAATGTCCGGCACCGTTGCCGCCGCAAACTCGTGGTACGAGGGCGTCTGCTGCCAGACAAACGGCATCGCGGTGGACAGGCAACTCAGGCCGCGCACCGGCAGGTGGCCCTGCGGGGCCGGCTTGGCCTCCAGCAACCGCATCGTGCCGTTGCCCTCGAAATCGCCATAGAAGAGATACGCCGGCGTCTGGGGGGTCACGTGGTATTTCGTATTGAGCCCGGCGTTGGTCACGATGTAGTCGATGTCGCCGTCGCCGTCGAGGTCCGCACCGGTAATACTGTTCCACCAGCCGAGCCTGTCGGCCAGACCGCTCGGACCGGTCCGGTCTTCGAGTCGGTCGCCGGTGTTGTGCCAGTAGGACACGGGGCCCCACTCGGTCGTCACCAGCAGGTCCGGCCGCGTGTCGCCGTCGACGTCCGACCACAAGGCCCCCGTCACGAGACCGACGCTGCCGAGACCCGGCGCGACCTGACCCGTCACGTCGATGAATGAACCACCATCGTTGCGAAGCAGCCGGCTCACGGGTGTCAGCGGGTATGCGCCCGGGATCACTCGGGCCCCGACAAAGAGATCCAGGTCGCCGTCGCCGTCGAAGTCGGCCGCCGTCACGACGCTTGAGCTGTGGCGGGCGTCCGGCAGCGCGGCGGCCGATGCTTTCGTAAAATGCCCCGTCCCGTCGTTGATGTAGAGCCGGTCGGCGAGGATCGGGTCGCCCGGCGCGCACTCAACACTGCCGCTGGCGACGTAGAGATCGAGGTCGCCATCGCTGTCAACATCCAGCCACAAGGGGGCCATGTCCTCGGATTGAATGTCCGCCAGCCAGGGGCCCGTCGGGCGCACGGCGAACGAACCATCGCCGCCGTTGATGAACAGGCGGCCGGCGCGACCCGCGGGCCCGCCGACAAAGAGGTCGTCGTCACCGTCCCCGTCGGCATCACCCCAGGCGAGCCCCGGACCAAGTTGCGACAGCTTCGCCGGAAGCAGCGGTTGACGCCGGTAGTCGTTGTAGACCCGCTCGTGACGCGTGCCGGTGTCGAGCCCGCACGACAACGCGACCTCTTCGAACGCGGTCTGGGGCGCCGCCGGAGTCTGCCGGAGCGGCGCGGCGCCACCCGGCTCGGTGATCTCGTAGAAGCGACCCGCCTCGAGGTTCTCGAACAGCTGACGGTGGCCGCTGGGCCACCGGACCTCGAGGCTCTTGATGACGCGTTGCCGGCCAAGCCCGAAATGAACCAGCGGCTCGTTGGCGGACATGTAGCCGCGTGTCGGCGAGACGTAACGGATCTGGGATCCCTCGGCGGTGACGAGTGTCACCGTCGCGCCCAGTCCATACCGGTTGCTCGCGACACCGTGGAGACGCACGAGCACCCGGTGGCCGGTGTTCCCCTGGTTGCGGTAAATGCTCACAGGATCGTCCAGGTTGTTGACGACCAGGTCGAGGTCACCGTCGCGGTCGAGGTCCACGCACACGGCGCCGAAACTGAGACCGGCGTGATCAAGCCCCCACGCCACCTCGGTCCGTTCGAAACTCAGGTCGCCGGTATTGCGGAACGCCAGGTTGCTCTCGCGACGCGGCGGAACGGCCCGGTACAGTTGCCATTGCGCGTCCCAGCGCGCCGCGGGATCACGCACGCCTTCCCGGTCCTGTCGTCTGCCCGCCTCTTTCAACCGGCGTGTCAGATCCGGATCGAACGAATGGTTGGCGGTGCCGTTGGTTGCGAACAGGTCCACCCAGCCATCGTTGTCGAAGTCGCCGAACTTGACCGACCAGGTCCAGTCGGTGCTCGCCAGGTTCGCCAGGTACGCGACCTCCATGAACCGATCGGTGCCGGTGTTGAGGTACAACGCATTCCGCATGTATTGCCGTGGCCGGGCCGTCTCGAGGAACCACCGCGACTCGTTCATGTCCCCCATCATGATCTTGCTCATGAAGTGGCTCGTGGCGGACATGTCGGCGGCGAGCAGGTCCATGCGACCGTCGTTGTTGATATCCGCGATGTCGGACCCCATCGAGAACCACGGGGTGTGCGGCAGGGCCTGCTCCAGGACGTCGGTGAACGTGCCGTCACCGTTGTTGCGGTACAGCCGGTCGGGGTCCCAGAAGTCATTGCACACGTACAGGTCGGGCAGCCCGTTGCCGTCGAAATCCCACCATGTCGCGGACAGGCCCGGGTGGTTGCCGGTGATCCCCGCGCTGCCCGAGACGTCGGTAAATGTCCCGTCGCCGTCGTTGCGGTACAGGTGATCACGCTGGCCGGCCTTGACGACGAACTTCTGCATCCGGCCGCCGACGTTCCGAGTCTGGATGGCGAACGATTCCTCGAAGCCGGGTGCGACGGCAACACGTCCACCCTGCTGTACCGTTTGTGGCACGTCGAGGCCCGGCCCCGGGTAGAGCCGGTTGGTGAGCAGGTACATATCCAGGTCGCCGTCGAGGTCGTAGTCGGCGAAGCCTGCCATCACGCTCGCGCCGCGGAAGTCGAGACCGCGTGACGCCGCCTGTTCCGTGAACGTGCCATCCCCCTGGTTGATGTACAACAGGTTGGCCGCGTCGTAGTTGCACACGTACAGGTCGAGGTCGCCGTCGTTGTCCACGTCGGCGAAGACCGCCCCGGCGCCCCAGTCGCGACCGCCGGCCAGTCCGGCCGAGTCGGTCACGTCCTGAAAACGAAAATCAGCGACCTGGGCATACAGCCGATCGCGACCGACCTGGCTCACCAGGTAGAGGTCGGGCCGGCCGTCGCCGTCGAAGTCGCCCGCGCACACGCCACCACCGGCGTACCCGTGCTGATAGAGGTTGCGACGCGGGTTGAGCCAATCGAAGCGGTTCTCGAATTCAACGCCGGTCTGCTGCGGCGGCAGCGCGGTGAACAACGTCCCCCCCCCGGCGCCCGCAGACGCCAGCGGCGTCGACACGATCGTTCCCTGGCCCGATGGCGTGGTCCCGCGATCGCCGCACCCCGCGATCAGCGAGGTGAACATCGCTCCAAGCAGCGCGGTTTGAGAGGTACTGGCCACGGACAATCGTATTCAGCCGGTCGGCACGGTCAGCAGCGGGCCCATCGTCGGCGACTGGGGTGCCTGCATCTGGAAGAGGTACTCCAGGAGCCCGAACGATTTCTTGCTCCGGTGATCGGACTGCGCGATGTAGTACCAGTGGTCCTGGAAGTAGATCGCGACGAACGCGTCTTGCGGCGGCTCGACCTGCGCGTGCACGTGCAGTGGGATGCGCCGTGGTGTCTCATCGTCCCAGCTTGTGCTCTTCTCCGCGAAATTCTGTTCCTGGTGAGCCGGCGGGATCTCAACCCCCCGCGAGAGAAACCCCATGAGCTCGAGGATCGACCGGACGCGCATTGTCACCTCATCCGGCTTTCGGTCCATGTGCCGGTGCGTGATACGGAACTTCGACAGCTCGGCATCGAGACCCAGTGAGGTCTTGAACTCGGCGATGAGCTGTCGGGTCTCGGGGTCGGTCCGTCGGTCGAAAACGAGGTACTTCGATTCCTCGCCATGCTCCACCTCCATGGCGTCGCGCCTTGCCAGCTCGATGATCTGGTCCACGATCAACTTGAAGTCATCGAATCGCTCGAACGCCTCCGGCGTCATCTCGAACGCCATGTTGAGTTTGTCGTTGAGACGGAACATGGTCATGAGCAGCAAGTCCCGGGGTGGCCACCCGGAGCTCACCAGCGAAAAGACCATTTCGGTTGGAATGGGCTCGATCAGCTGTTTCGCGAAGTTATCGCCGGTCAGCGGGGCGTAGGTGATCGTCGGCCGCTCGATGTAGACGAAGTTGCCCGACGCGCCGACCTGCCACAGCGGGTCGCCGAACGACGCGCCGCCCGATCCCCTGACACCGATGGTGCTGCCGTAGCTGTACTGGGTCAGCACCGAGGTGACGGCCAGGAACACCGGGATCTCGCTGTACCGCAGTCGAACGAGGTTCAGCAGCATCTGCTCGTTGGCCGACCGGGATATCGCCTGGTTGTAGTCGAAACGATCCGGCGGCAGCCGCGTCGGGCCCTGCGACGCGCACGCCGACAGGCCGGAAACCAGCAGCAGCGCGAGGCCGAAGGGACGTGATCTCATCATGATTCGACGGATTGTAAGGACAATCGCGCGACCTGTCGGTATTCTGCGACCTCCTGCGATTCGCCGATGATCAAAAAGATCCGCACACAGATCTTCTAAGGCCTCATGGTCGCCTCGGCGGCGTTGGTCGCGATCGGCTCCCTGTGGAGCCCCGGCTGGTACTGGGGGCTTGCGGTCACCGTGCCGCTGGTGCTGCTGGGCTTGTGGGACGTCCTCCAGACACGGCACAACCTGCTGCGCAACTACCCGATCGTCGGTCACCTGCGATACCTGATCGAGGACACCGGCGCCGAGTTGCGGCAGTACATCGTCGAGAGCAACACCGAGGGCAAGCCGTTCAACCGCGACAAACGGTCGCTCATGTACCAGCGGGCCAAGGGCGTGAGTGACAAGAAGCCGTTCGGCACCGAGCTGGACGTGTACGCCGAAGGCTATTCGTGGCTGGCGCACTCGATGGCACCTCGACCGGTCGCCGAGAACCCGGCCCAGAATTTCCGCGTCGAGATCGGCGTCGGAGCCTGCAAGCTCCCCTACCGCGCCTCGGTCTACAACATCTCGGCGATGAGCTTCGGGTCGCTCAGCGCAGCCGCCGTGCGGGCGATGAACAAGGGCGCCAAGATGGGCAACTTCGCCCACAACACCGGCGAGGGCGGCATATCGCGACATCACCGCGAGTTCGGCGGTGACCTCATCTGGCAGATCGGCACAGGCTATTTCGGGTGTCGTACCAAGGACGGCGACTTCGATCCCGATCGGTTCGCCGACCAGGCGGCCCTGGAGCAGGTGCGGATGATCGAGGTCAAGATCTCACAGGGCGCCAAGCCCGGCCACGGCGGCATCCTGCCCGGCGTGAAGGTCACACCCGAACTGGCCTCAACACGTGGCGTGCGGGCGGGCGTCGACTGCGTCTCGCCCGCCTACCACAGCAGCTTCGGGACCCCGATCGAGCTGCTGGAGTTCGTAACACGTCTGCGTGAACTCTCGGGCGGGAAACCCGTCGGCTTCAAGCTCTGCGTCGGCCGCGTCGACGAGTTCTTCAGCGTCTGCAAAGCGATGATCGAGACCGGGCTGCACCCGGATTTCATCACCGTCGACGGGGCCGAGGGCGGAACCGGCGCCGCCCCGATCGAGTTCTCCGACCACATCGGGCTCCCATTACGTGAGGGGATCCTGATCGTGCACAACGCGATGGTCGGCATCAACATGCGGGAGTCGATTCAGGTCTTCGCCAGCGGCAAACTCATCAGCGGCTTCGAGATCGCCGCAGCCCTTGCGCTCGGGGCCGACGCGTGCAACACGGCACGCGGGTTCATGTTCGCTGTCGGGTGCATCCAGGCACAGACCTGCCACACCAACCAGTGCCCCGTTGGCGTCGCAACACAGGACCGTCACCTTCAGCGGGCCCTGGTGGTCCAGGACAAGGCCGAGCGGGTCCGCAACTTCCACCACAAAACGGTCGAGGCCCTTGCCGAGGTTATCGCCGCCGCGGGGTTGGACCGCCCGGACCAGCTGGCGCCGTCACAGATCTACCAACGAACCAGCCCGTGGGAGATCAAGTCGTTCGACCAGCTCTACACTTTCTACAAACCCGGCCAGTTGCTCGAACACCACGCCGGCGTACGGATGCAGCGGTACTGGGATGCAGCGGATGCGGGGCGCTTTGGGGCGAGTTGAGCCGGTGGAGCAAAGCGACGCTCTTGGGCGACAGAACCCCCTCGGCCCACTCCCCGTACTACCATGATCACCTCTGAGGGACCCTCTCGTGACCAACCGCATCATCGTTGCGTTCGCGCTGGCCCTGTTGCCGATCGGGCTGTCGGGCTGTTCGAGTATCGAGCGGACCGACCGCGCCAAGACCTCAAAGCGGGTTGACATCTCGGACTCGATCGAGGTCCCCGTGATCCTGCAGGGAACCATCGCCGCCGAGACGATCCTGGACGGGTACGAGCCGGTCGTCGTGCATGGCTACGGGCTGGTCGTCGGTCTCGACGGCACTGGGTCCACGGACATCCCACCAGCCGTTCGGGCGCACATGATCGCCATGGCGGCCCGCCGCGGCATCGGCAGCGAATCCAGCGGCTGGGGCTCGCTTTCACCGGAGGCACTCCTGGACTCGCTCGACACCGCGGTCGTCGTGGTCGAGGGCGTGATCCCGCCGGCGTCTGTCGAGAAACGCATGTTCGACGTCCGGATCTACGCCTACCCGACAAGCGGGACGACGAGCCTCGAGGGGGGACGGTTGTTCACCACGGAGCTGGTGCCTGTCTACCGCCCCGATGCAGGCCGCCGACTCCTCCCGCCCACCGGCAGTCGGACGCCCGCATCGCTTGCCAGCGCGAAGGGGCCGCTGTTCATCAACCCGTTCGCCGATCCCGGTGCCTTCGGCGCCGATGACATCGACCGCCGCAGCGGCCTGATTCTCAACGGCGGCACCGTCATCAAGAACATCCCGCTCAAGCTCCGGCTCGTGGCGCCAAGCCACACCCGGGCATCGATCATCCAGAATGCGTTGAACACCCGTTTCCGACAGGAGCCGGGGCAGAGCGACCCGACGGCTCGTGGCGAATCCGACGAATCGATCGTGATCACGGTACCGCCGTCGTTCGCCAACAACACCGAGGACTTCGTGGAACTCGTCCGCCACACGACGATCCGCCAGGCCGGGGCCGAGGGTGTGGCGGCAACGATCTCCCGGTATGTCCAGGAGAACCCCGCCGCGGCGCGTGCCGCGTCCTGGCGGTGGGAGGCGCTGGGTCCAAGGGTGCTACCGGTCATACGACCGCTCTACGAGACCCCCAGTGAGTTGCCGCGGCTGGCAGCGTTGCGTGCCGGCGCGTTCCTCGACGACCCGCTCGTGACGCCCCACCTCATCGCCATGACGGCCAACGGGTCGATGGACTCGCGGCAGCAGGCGATCATGCTCCTGGCCGACATGGGACACGACCCCCGCGTTGACCAGGTGCTCCGGGAACTGCTGAATGACGACGACTTCGAGACCAGGATCGAAGCGTACGAGGCACTGCTCAAACGCCGCGACCCCTCGGTCGTCCGCATCATGATCCAGGACAAGTTCGTCCTGGACGTCGCCGATTCGAACAAGCCCATGGTGTACATCTCCCAGCTGGGGCTACCCCGGATTGCTATCTTCGGTTTCGATCTCGAGGTGAAGCGGCCGACAATGCTGGTCACCTGGTCGGGGCAGTTCATGATCCGCGGTGACCTCGACAAGGAGAATGTGGAGGTCTACTACCGGCCGCGGAACCTGCTGGAGGGGTCTACGTACTGGGTGAATCCTCGTCTCAGCGAGCTGGTGCAGGTCTTCGGGCACGCCACCGTGGCCGACAACCCGGTGCCCGGCTTGGACTTGAGCTACAGCGAGGTCGTCAGCGTCCTGTACCAAATGTGGAGGCAAGGGTATCTGGAGGCCGATTTCAGGCCCGAGCAAGACCGAGTACTTGCAGCCATCCTCCGCCAGCGACAAAGAGAGCTGGTTGCCGAGAGACCGGAGTTCGACACGGATGTCGAAACCCCAACGACGCCCTCGCCGTCAGGCACCGAGCCTCACCTGCGCCCGGGCGGTGTTGTCGACGGCCTCCCATGAGAAGACCGGCCAAACTGGCAAGACCCGCACGACCCCCGGTCCCGTGACACCGATCACGGCGGCGTTCGTCGGCGGTTATCCCGGAAGGAAGAAAAGGTGATCAGCTCCATCGAGCCGCAATCGTCCATTCCAGCCGAGCCCTCGGAGCGGCCCCAGCCGCCACCCATGCGACTGGCAAAGGTGGCGATCGCCGGGTTCAAGTCCTTCGCCGATCTCACGGTCTTCCCGTTCGACGCACCGATCACGGGGATCGTCGGCCCCAATGGGTGCGGCAAGTCGAATATTGTCGATGCCATCAAGTGGGTGCTTGGAGAGCGGTCCGCCAAGAGTCTCCGCGGCGCGGCCATGATTGACGTCATCTTTGCCGGCTCGGCGGCGCGCAAGCCGCTCGGCGCCGCCGCGGTCACCCTGACCTTCCAGAACCCGGTGACGGACCCGGACACCGAGGACCCCACGCAACGACGGACGCTGCCGATCGACACCGAGCAGGTCGACGTGACCCGCCGGCTCTACCGTGACGGCCGCAGTGAATACGAGATCAACGGCCGCAAAGTCCGGCTGCGTGACATCAAGGAGCTGTTCCTCGACACCGGTATCGGGACCAACGCCTACTCCATCATCGAGCAGGGCAAGGTTGACGCCATGCTCACGGCCAACCCGCAGGACCGCCGGGTGATCTTCGAGGAGGCCGCCGGCATCGCAAAATTCCGGGCCCGGAGCATCGAGGCCGGTCGCAAGCTCGAACGGACCGAGATCAACCTCGTACGGGCACGCGAACAGCTTCAGCAGACCGAACGACGGCTCCGCGCGGTCCGCCGCCAGGCCTCAAAGGCCCGGCGATTCCGCGAACTCGACGCCAGCTACCGCCAGTTCCGCACGGACCTCGCGTTGGACCTGTATCACGAGCAATGCCAGCAGCTCATCGAGCTGACCGGTCGAGTCACGGAACTGGAATCGCAGCGGCGGGCGCTCGCCGACGAACTCCAGGGCCTCGAGGACGCCAAGCAGACCGCCGAGATCGAGCGTCATCGCCTCGATGACAAGCAACGCGAACTCGGTCAACGTCTCATCGAGCACGAAGCGGCCGGCCAGCACGCCCAGCAGCGGCGTGCGCTGACCGAGCGTCACCTCGAGGAAGCCCGCGAGCAGATCGCCCCCGAACAGGCCAGGCTCAACGAACTGCAACAACGTATTGACACGCTTGGGAACGACATCGAAGCGGCCCAGGCCGTTATCGACACGGCCGCGACCCGCCTCGCCGAGACCGAGCAGACGGTGGAGCAATGCTCCGCCCGTTGGACAAAGCTCCGTCAGGATGCCCTGGACGCCCAGGCCCAGTGCGATCAACTACGCGACGCAGCGACCGAGATCGAACTCCGCAAAGGCCGGATCGCCGCCGAGGTGCAGTCCACGGAGGGCCGTCGGCGTGCGTTGACCGAGCAGCACGAGAAGCTCACGCAGCGGCTCGACGGGCTCGTCGAGGAACACGAAGGACGGCACCGCGACCAGGAGCAGGCCGAGGGACGCCGCCTCGAAGCGGCGACGGAGGTCAAGAGACTGGCCAACGAGCTCGCCTCACATGACCGCGCCGCGGCAGAGCTTGGCGAACGACAGGCCTCGCTGACAGGCGCGCTGGCCGAACTGCGTCACGAACAGGCATCCTGCGACTCGCGACGCCACCTGCTGCAGGAAATGCAGCATGCCCGCGAGGGTCTCACCGACGCCGTCAAGCACGTGCTCGACAACATCGAGAGCTTCGCCGGTGTCCGCGGCCTGCTCGCCGACTTCATCGAGACCGACCGTGCCCATGCTCCACTGGTCGAAGCGGCGCTCGGCACCAACCTGGAACTGTTACTCATCGAGGATGCCGATCACATCGAACCGATCCGCAAGGCCCTCCGCGACGTCCCCGGTCGTGTCCGGCTGATCACCGCCCAACCGCTGGACGACGCCGAGACCACGGCCACCGCCGACGACGGCGCGGCCCCGTTGCCGGACTGGGTGACCCCGCTGGAATCGATGGTCCGGGTCGACCCGGTCGCAGGCGATGCCGTGCGGCGGCTCGTCGGGCGGACGGCCGTCGTGCCCGACCTGGGTGCCGCGGCGCTGCTCGCCATCGGTCCGATGAGGGGCTGGCGGTTCGTCACGCCCACCGGCGAGGTCCTCGAGTCGGACGGCCGAGTCGTCGTGGGCCGCGCAAACGGCGACGCCACCGGCGCCACGTCGTCGGGGTGGCTGAGCCGTCGCGCCGAGCTGGCGGAGTTGACCCGTGCATGCGAGACCGCACGGGTCCGGATCGACGAGCTCAACACGCTGCTGGAGAGCGTGCACGACGAGACGGCCGAAGCGCGGCAACGTCAGTCCAGCGCCACCGACGCCCTGCAGGTGTCGCGGCACGTCGTGGTCGAGGCCCAGCACCGTGCAGAGCGTTCGGCCGCCGAGATGCAACGCGTCAGCCGTGAGCAGAACACCGCACGAAGCGAGCAGGGCGAACTCGCCGAGCGTCTCGAAGAGCTAGGCACCGAGCGTCAGGCCCTGTCGGCACGGATCGACGAACTGGACGTCACGCTCAATGAGCGGATGGCGGCCATCGCCCAGGCCCAGGCCAGTCAGCAGGAACTTGTGGATCAGGCGAACGAGACGCAGGAACAGCTGACGGCCCTGAAGGTCGAGCTCGGCCAGGCCGGCGAGAAGCACGAAGCGAACCACCGCGAAAAGCGGCACCTGGAACTCTCGCTCGACGAAACACGCCGACAGCACGATCTCAGCACCGAGCAGTTCCGCCAGCGTCATGTACAGATCGAGCACTACCAGGCGACGATCGCCGATGCATCGGCGGAGATCGAGCGGAATACCGATACGGTCGCGGCAATCCGTCGGGACCTCGCCGCGATTGACCAGCAGTTGCCCGAGGCGGCCGCCCGTGTCACGGAGACCGCCGGGAAGCTCGACGAGGCGCGCGGGCGGGCATCCGCCCTGGACCGCGACTTCCACGCCGTCGAGATCAAGCGACGCGAGGTCGAGGTCAAGCAGGAGTCACTCCAGGAGCAGACACTGTCGGACCTGGCGCTGGATCTGGAAGCGGCGTACCCGGCGTGGGCCACATCGCCACAGGTACAGGAGGAAGGCCCGATCGACCGCGAAGCAACGCGGGCAGAGATCGATGCGTTGCGTGAGAGCCTCCGCAAGCTCGGCAACGTGAACCTCGACGCCATCGAGGAAGAGACGCAGCTCGAACAGCAGAACGTCGACCTCGCCAGGCAGGTCCAGGACATCGACAACGCCAGGACACAACTCGATACGCTGCTCAAGGATCTCGATCACCGCAGTCGCGATCGATTCGAAACTGCGTTCCACACGATTCGCCAGAACTTCGCCGGCCCCGACGGCATGTTCCGCAAGCTGTTCGGCGGCGGCTCGGCCGACCTGATCCTGCTGCCCGACGCCGACGGCAAGACCGACTGGCTTGAATCCGGTATCGAGATCCGGGCCAAACCGCCCGGCAAGGAACCGCGGATCATCAACCAGCTCTCGGGCGGCGAACGGTCCTTGACCGCCGTCGCGTTGCTCATGGCGATCTTCAAGAGCCGGCCGTCGCCGTTCTGCATCCTCGACGAGGTTGACGCGGCGCTGGACGACGCCAACGTCGAGCGGTTCTGCAACGTGCTCACGCCGTTCCTCGACCGGAGCCATTTCATCGTCATCACGCACCACAAACGCACGATGCAGGCCTGCGACCTGCTCTACGGCGTGACGATGCAGGAACGCGGCGTCTCCAAGCACGTCTCGGTCCAGATCGACGAGGTCACCGCCGACGGCAAACTCAAGACGGCAAAGACGCCCGCCTAGCCCGGGCTAGCACGCCCCCCAGTTGGCAAGCAGCTCGAGGAAGTCGTTGATACCGACCGTGCCGTCGCCGTCGAAGTCGGCCCGGTGGCCGGCGTTGGGTCCCCACGCTGCGAGCAGGTCGAGCAAGTCGTTGATGCCGACGTCACCGCTGTTGTCGATGTCCCACACGCACGATGTGTCGCAGACGACCGACCGGAGTGTAAAACCGTCCACGCCTGCTTCGACCACCGACTGGGGGTCGGTGTCTGATGCGACGAAGCGGACACGCAGCTGGCTTGTCGGTGTCGCCAGCGGCCACGAACGGTGGAACCAGCCGCCGTTGACCTCGGGGCCGGCGGGACCGACGGTTTCCAGTGTGGCCCAGGTCGTGCCGCCGTCGAATGAGATCTCGACAAGCATTGTGTCCTGGAACGCGTTGCTACCGGCGGTCGTCGAGAACCACCGCCGGTAGTCCAGC
>SMVB01151350.1_pt1 | contig 20428 bp, 23 predicted proteins | sample 2456461 | NCBI WGS metagenome assembly SMVB01 (sample SAMN11095934, study PRJNA526329) | marine sediment metagenome | biome: Marine sediment; feature: Surficial sediment; material: Deep marine sediment; isolation source: Hadal surficial sediment | place: Pacific Ocean | collected 2014-05 | depth...
ATCGGTGCTGGAGGAGTCATCGATCCAGGCTCATCACGACTCCTCACATCGGCACTCAAGTTCCAAGACACGGTCGTGTCGGAAGTCATGGTTCCACGTCCCGATCTGATCGCTGTGTCGATAAGAGAGTCAGCGGCCGCGGTCGAACGTACGGTGGTGGAGACGGGACACTCGAGGATCCCGGTATACGGAGACGATCTCGACGACATCAGGGGCTTTGTTCACGCAAAGGATCTCCTGACTGTTGGCGCCGACCGATATCACCAGCCGATCGAGGGTCGTCTGATTCGCACTGTCCCTGTCGTCCCGGAGACAATGCCGGTGTCACCTTTACTGGAGACGATGCGCTCGGAGGGCGTTCACATCGCCGTGGCTATCGATGAGCATGGGAGTGTCGCCGGTTTGGTGACCCTCGAAGACATTGTCGAGGAGCTCGTTGGCGACATCCGCGATGAGCATGACATTCGCGAGGTCATGGAGATCAGACCGGCGGGACGTGACCGATTCCTCGTGGCCGGACAAACTCACCTCGATCGCCTCGCCGACGTGGGAGCGGTGCTCGAAGAGGGCGACTACGAGACCGTCGGCGGGTACTTGATGGCCGAATTGGGGCGGGTCCCTCGCCGTGGCGACTCGATTACCGCAGAAACCTTCGAGATCAGGGTTCGACGCATGGACGGAAGAAGGGTCCGCGAGGTCGAACTCACGGTCAAACCACCGGCTCCACAACCGATTGACCAGTAGACCTAGCGGGTCAACCGATTTCCTGAAGGAAACTCAGGACGTCCTCGAGGTATTTCTCCGGATCCGTCTCGTATGACTCGACGTGGCCGGCGCCAGGTACCTGGATGAGCCTGACCAAGTCCGGGGCTGCTTCCACAAGTGCGATGCTTTGAGTGACCGGAACGGTTTGGTCGTCTGCCCCGTGATGGATGAGCACCGGTGCCCGAAGTGAGGTCTGGGCCTTGTCGGTGTAATCGATCGCTTTCCAGTTGACTCCAATGCGCAGTGAGGTGATGAACTTGGCAACCCACGTGATGGTCGGCGGCACCTTCATCGGCAGGACAGGCATGTCTCGCTGACTGGCGGCGAAGTCGACGGTGTCACCCATGTCGATGTTGGGGGCATCAAGGATCAGACCTTGTATCTCGTCGAAGTCATGGCGGTAGAGAAACGAAAGGACATGCGAACTGCCGGTGCTGAACCCGCTGAAGACGACACCCTTGGCGCCGTTGGCTTGGGCAAACTCCATCGCACCTCTGATGTCCTCCCACTCGGTGGAGCCGTATTGGTAATAGCCGCTCGGGTCGAGAGGCTGATTCTCGTCATTGCGATAGCTGATCGAGAGCTGGGGATAGCCGGCTTTCTGGAGAGGGCCAAAGAGATATTCGGCCTCATCAGGCGTGGCACCTTTGCCGTGGACGTGGATCACCCAGGTGGTTCCGCTTGCCGGCAGGTGAAAGGCATCCATTTGCCCCAGGGGGGTCTGGTAGGACACCTCGACAATCTCGTAGTCACCGACTGGAGTGACCACAGGGCTTGGGTCCGGGATGAAACCGTCGGCGATCAGCTCACTGGAGAAATACCAGCCGCCACCGACATGGGCGACCAAGAGGAGACCGACAAGCGTCCAGAGGAGGCCACGAAAAAGTGATCTGGCGGGCATCGCCCTAGATTCTTGCCTATCTCAGCCGACTGGCAGTGACAATCCTCCGACCAGATGTTCCTCGTGGTCGGTCACGGGAATCGGATCTTCTCCGAAGGTAGGCTCCAGTTCCCAAGCCTCAGAAATGGTTTCGTCCACTCTCACCGAGACTGCCCCCTCCATGACCGACTCGACCGGGTCTCCACCAGCACCCATGAGTCTCTGTCGGCGCACCAAGCCGATGAGCCGACCCTCGTCGGCCACCGCCAGCGTGTTCTCCGCATGAAAGCGAAGCGTGTCGTCGGCCTGGCGGAGTGGTGCCACGTAAACAGGCTCTCCCATGAATCGAAACACCCGGTCAGGAGCGCTGCGGACTATGACGGCCCCTGCCTGGGCAGTCCGACGAAGTCTTGCACCCGGACCAAGCATCAACCGTTGCAGCCAGGAGCCTCCCGGGGCGCCAAGGACCAAAAGGGCTCCCTCATCGAGGGTCTCCACCAGTTCTGAGATGCCATCGACCTCGATCACACGACTTCCCATCCCGGGAAGCCGGGTTCCGATCTCGTCGAGGATCCCTCGCGCGGATGCTATGTCGTGGTCAGGTCCAGAAGCGGAGACCATCTCAGACGGGACATCGAGAGAGGAACCCAGTTGAGCAGCTGTTTGCGCGGCCAGGAGGGAGTGTGGTCCACCTGCGACGGTTGCCACCACGCGAGTGACGTTGTCCGGCTGGAAGTCGACTGGAACGGCGACACTGACGAGGTCGAAGCTGCCGGACAGTCTCCGGGCAACCAGAAGACCTGCACGATGGCTGATGCATTCCTCAGCCGGGTCTCCGGAAACACGGTCGGGCGTGCCGTCTGCGAGTAGGTCGGCGAGTTCGGCGCACCCTTTGCCCCGGGTCCAAACCACCGTCGAATTGTCCCCTTTGGGGGATGTCAGATTCATCTCCGCTCCCCAGTGTGCCACCAAGTGTCCTCAAACACCACCACATCACCCCCCATGGGTCTGAGCCTCATGCGGCTTGTGTCTTGCTCTAATGCCTCATCATGCCGACAGGAAGTGACAGGATTGGAGCATGGATTTCTCACAGGTATTAGCCCGCCGTCGCATGGTCAGGAATTACACCGATCAATCGGTGGATGAGGGCGCCCTCGACCGCATCGCCGCTTCTGCGTTGAGAGCCCCCTCGGCTGGCAACAGCCAGGCAATTGGCGTAGTGGTGGTAACCGACAGCCAGGTACGCAGCGATATCGCCCACCTCGCCGGCGAAGAGGGATACGTGAGCGCGGGATTCGACCCCTGGATATCCGGCGCGCCGGCACACATCGTGATTTCCGTCAGCGAAACGGTCTATCGGGACAGATACGCCGAACCCGACAAACTCGGACCGGACGGCCAAGTGATCGAGTGGCCCATCCCCTACTGGTGGGTCGATGCCGGGGCAGCGCTCATGGCTGTGCTGCTGACTGCCGTGGACGAAGACCTGGCTGCCGGCTTCCTTGGCGTTCACTCGGTCCCGGACCTGGCCAACACCCTTCGTCTGCCTGACGACCACATACCGATCGGTGTGGTCACGATCGGTCATCCGGCTCCGGATCGACGGTCAGGAAGCCTCGACAGACCCAAAAAGACCAAGGGATCGGCGATTCACCGCGATCACTGGGGCGAAGACGACTGATTTTCGCCGGATGCCGGCTCCCGCCCGAGGACCTCGTATGCAGTGCTGAGGTCGGATTCCCGAACCAGAACTTTGATTCCTTCGATCTGATCGAACGTCGGCAGTGACGAGGACCCCGCATCTGCCTCGACGATTGCATCGATTCCAAACGTCTCGAGCTTCGCCTTGACCAGACTGGCCTCAGTAAGAGTGGAGTAGGTACCCAATCGGCTGAGCTTCATGATCGAACTCTAGGAGCCTGTTGAATAATGCCGTTGGTCAGCGAGATGGGCGGACCTGCATCGTTGGACGGGCTCCCGAGAGAGTCGGCTGCGATACTCGCCACCGATGCCCTACGACATCACCTCGACGACCAACGAGCGCATCAAGCGATTGATCCGTCTCCGCGATCGGAAACAGCGTGACGCCGATGAGGTTTTCGTAGTGGAGGGTCCCCGACTGGTTGGTCGTGCAATCGAGACAGGCCTGGAACCTCTCGAGATCTACGTGGATGACTCGACACCCGAGTTAGAGATTTTCGATGCGCTAGTAGTCGAGCCAGCTGTGTTGAGTCGCGCTTCATACCGTAAGAAGTCGGAAGGCGTTATCGCTGTTTTTGAGCAGTTTCCGCTCACACTCGACAGGATCGATACCGGTGGCACTCCTCTCATCCTCGCCGCGGAATCGATCGAGAAGCCGGGCAACCTCGGCGCCATGCTTCGTACGGCCGACGCCTCCGGGGCCAACGGTTTTGTCGCAGTTGGCGAAGTTACCGACGTCTTCAACCCCAACGCGATCCGGGCATCCACGGGTGCGCTTTTCACCGTGCCTGTCGCCATATGCAGTCTCGTTGACTTTGGGCTGTGGCTCAGCGAGCACTCGATTCGATTGGTTGCGGCAATACCTGATTCTCAGAACTCACTCTGGAATAGCGACATGACGGGTGCTTCCGCCTTGATGGTCGGCACGGAAGAGAAAGGCCTCAGCGAATCGGCGATAGAGATGAGCGATAGCCTTGTCACGATCCCGATGTCCGGGTCATCCGACTCGCTGAACACATCGGTGAGCCTGGCTCTGCTGGCCTTCGAAGCGGTGAGACAGCGTTCAAAGGGGCATCATTGACATCGAACATATGTTCGGTTTAGTCTCAAGTGGGCAGTGGAGACCGCCTTTCAACCCAGCTTCGATGACTTGTCCACCCCGCTCTTCGATGTCACGTTCTGCGTGCTCGACCTGGAGACCACGGGTGGCTCGCCCGCCAACTGTGAGATAACCGAGATCGGAGCCGTCAAGTACAGGGGGGGAGAACTGCTCGGCTCGTTCCAGACTTTGGTCGACCCCGGTCAGGCCATCCCCCCTTCGATCACGATTCTCACCGGGATCACCCACGCAATGGTATTCGACGCACCGCGGATCGAATCTGCGCTGCCTATGTTTCTCGAGTTCATCGGCGACGCCATCGTCGTGGGACATAACGTTCGATTCGACCTTTCGTTTCTCAATGCAGCGGCCATCCGACTTGGGTATGGGCACCTGGAGAACAAATCGGTGGATACCGCCGCGCTCGCCCGGCGACTGATCCGACCCGAGGTTCGCAACCTTCGTCTTCAGACCCTGGCTGACCACTTTCGGAGTCCGGTGACACCGGTTCATAGGGCGTTGGATGACGCCAGGGCAACGGCACACGTCCTACACGGACTTCTGGAGCGTGTTGGATCGCTGGGTGTTACCAATCTCGACGACCTGCTCCAACTTCCCACAGCACGAGGCTCTGCCCACTACTCCAAGATCAAGCTGACCGAAAACCTGCCACGACGCCCGGGTATCTACATCTTCAGGGACAGGCAGAGCACTCCGATCTACGTGGGCAAAGCCACCAACATCAGGACCCGGGTCCGCTCGTACTTCTACGGAGACAAGCGGAGAACCATCGCCAATCTGATGAAGGAGCTCCATTCCGTGGACCACCAGGTGTGTGAGACGGTGCTCGAGGCCGAGGTCACCGAGCTCAGGCTTATTCACGCCCACCGACCTCGCTACAACCGGCGGTCACGCCCGCCCAAGTCCTCACACTTCGTCAAGGTGACTGATGAGCGGTTCCCCAGACTCTCGGTGGTCCGAACCCTCAAGGATGACGGGATCTCTTATCTGGGCCCGTTTCGCTCCAAGCGAGCCGCCTATCTGGTGATGACGGCCATCTGGGACGCACACCCCATCAGACGGTGTCGAACGCCCGCCGGCTCCAGGGAAGGAAAGTGTGCAGCCGCCCAACTCGGCGTCGCCTGTTGTCCGTGTGATGGACAACTACCCGAAGACGAATACCGGGTGGTTGTCGATCGACTCCTCACCGGGTTTGCCGAGTCACCAGACGTGCTGCTCGATCCCCTTGTCGATCGAATGACACGATTCGCCAACGAACGGCGCTATGAGGAAGCGGCCTGGGTGCGTGATCGCCACGACGCTCTCGCTCGGGCCATCGAGAGGAAACACCGCTGGCAGGCCCTGACGGGAGCCGGCTTCTTCGAGATCGAGGATGCGGAGGGCTGTCGAACCGTCATCGACCACGGCGCTCTGGTCGAGACCCGACGACCCGGTGACTCCCCTGGTCTCATCGCCCGTGCCCAGACGGTTGACCCGTCCATGACCGAAGTCCCGCCCAGTGTGGAGGCCGGGGAGGAAGCAGAGATCATCTGGCGCTGGTTGACCGGAACTCCAGTGCGTCTGATCGAGTCGACGGGCCGACTCGCCTTGCCAGTCCGGCGGGTCGTCAGACTCGACCTTCCTTCCCGTAGGGCGGCATGAGCACCGTGACAGGAGCGTTGGCGGAACTGCATGCCAATTAGGAGCAGCCCGGTGGGACAATCGGCCACGATGTTGAAACGGTCGGTCGTGCTCGTGTTGATCCTCGCCGCCTGTGGTGGTGCTGCCACCTCAGCACCCACTGTGCCGGGTGACCGGGCAGACCTGCCAGCGACCACGTCGGACGAGTTCGAGGCGCACCTCGCCGGCCTCGACAGACCGGCGGTCGTCAACGTATGGGCGTCATGGTGCCTGCCATGTCGCTCGGAGGCTCCCGTGCTGAACCAGGCAAACGAGAAGTACGGAGAGCAGATCGAGTTCATCGGTCTCGATGTTCAGGACAACCAGAAAGACGCCAAGGCCTTCCTGGCTGAGTTCGGTCTCGAATTTGACCACTTCTTCGACCTCGACCGCGAGATCGTCAACCACTATGGCGGGATTGGCACACCGGTCACTTTCTTCATCGCACCCAACGGTCAGTTGGTCAAGACACATAGTGGGATTCTCGATGAGCGAACCCTCGCCCTGAACATCGACGAGTTGCTCAAACTGGACTCTTAGTGCCCCCCAACGCAAATACACTGACGTTTCAACGGACGGAGGACGCCACTCGTCGCGTCCTCGTCCTTGACGCACCGCTACGGGTGGGCAACGTCGCCGCGTCCTGGCGAGGCGACGCCCATGTCTCGCTGAAACATGCGACCGTACTTACGTTGGAGAACACTTAGTTGGAGTTCACCCTTCTGTGGGCGGCGTTCACCGCCATCGGCTTCAGCTGGGTGGGCACCCGTCTCTGGAGCGACCGTCTCCCCGATCATCCGACAGACCGCATGATTGGAGCAGCGGCGGGCGGGCTCATCGCCGGTCGGCTTGTCGCGATGATGGTGCAGGGCATCAATCCTGTCACCCACCCCCTGGACATCGTGATTGTCAGAGGAGGCGTCCACACAGGTGCAGCCGCCATCGGTGCCATCGTGACGTACCTGTGGGCCGGCAAGTGGAAGATCGCCAACCTGGACGCCACCGCACCTGCGGCAGTACTCGGCCTGGCAGGCTGGCATGCCGGGTGTCTCTGGCGGGGCGCATGTCTGGGAACGGCGTCGGGGCTCCCTTGGGGATGGGCCGAGCCGGGGAGTGCTGTCACTCGCCATCCAGTGGAACTCTATGCCGCCTTCGGCCTGATGGCGGCCGCATGGCTGACCTCCCGATTGCCTTGGCGGCTTCTTACGAGGGCGGGAACGGCGCTGGTCCTCGTCGGGTTGGTCCGCTTCCTCACCGAGCCCATGCGGCTGAGCCTCACCGGCGGTCCGGTGGGCTGGTATCTCGCCGCCGTCGTAGTCGGAGGACTTGGCGTTTGGTTCGGGCCGAGGATCAGCAACCGTCTGTCCACTGCCCCAACTTGAGAGTCTTCCTCTCGGTGATGACACTCCCAACGTGGATCCACTAATCCATCTCGAAGATGCCGGGGTTTCCCTCGGGGGAAAGCCCATCCTCCGACACGTTGAATTCGAGCTGCAGCCAGGTCAGGTTGTGGGTATCGCCGGGCCGAACGGATCGGGCAAGACCACCTTGATTCGCGTGTTGGCCACTTTGCTCAGAATCAGCGAGGGAACGGGATCGGTATTGGGAGCCGACGTCAACTCCGACCAGGTGTTCCGGGTCAGGCCATCCATCGGGATGATCGGTCACAACCCGGCACTGATCGGTGAGCTGACGCTTCTCGAGAATCTCATTCATATTGCTCGGCTGGCCGGAGTATCTGAGGAGAGAGTGGGCACGGTCCTCGAGGTGGTTGGTCTCGCCGAGGCATCTGACAGACGGGCGGATGCGAGTTCCTTTGGCATGCGGAGACGAATCGAAGTGGCGCATTTGCTGCTGACCAGGCCACGGCTTGTACTACTCGATGAGGCAACTTCCGGTCTCGACAATTCAGCCCACGAGCTCATCAACGCACTCAGGGACCGAACAGTTGCTGATGGTGGTGGAGTGGTCATGGTCTCCCATGACCAGAAACGGCTAGCCGAGACATGCGAAGAGGTGATGGGCATTGCTTCCGGTCGCCTGGTGAATGTTCAATGAGCTTCTGGGGGCAGACCCTGGAGATCGCAAGGGTGGATCTCCGTGTCGAGAGACGACTCGGGGATACCCTCAGAATCGTGCTCCCTTTCGCCGTGGTCGCCCTGATGGTTTTTCCACTTTCTCTTGGAATTGAGCTTGCGGTCATAAGGCGAATAGGGCCGGCGGTGTTCTGGTCGCTGGGAATCCTCTTCGGGATGCAAGTTGCTCTCCGCCAGTCGGTAGCCGATACCCAGGAGCGGCGGGACCTTCACGCCTTACTTGGGGTTGATCCGGCCGCCCGTTTTGTCGGTCGGATGCTGTCCGGTGGTGTTCTCATGCTGGCGTTCCTCGTGGTCCTTTTCATCGCGATGGTGCTCATATACGGGCCGACCCTCCCACCGGGATCCTGGTCGACCGTGCTGATTGGAACGGTGCTCTTCTCGATCGGACTCACCGAACTGGGCACACTTGCCGGCGAGGTGACAGCCGGACTCAGAAATCGCACTGCCCTCGCATCTCTGATCGTCGCTCCCCTGGCACTTCCCCTCGTCATCGGTGCCTCCCAGTCATTGGAGGCACTATCCCGGGGCACCGGTATTCTCCCATGGGTATTGCTGATGCTCGCCACCGATCTGACCCTGGCAGTGGTCGGGGTAGGTCTGGCGAGACCTCTCGAGGAAGCGACACGATGACTCGGATAAGAGCGCTCTTTGGCGTTGCTGCGGTTGCGATGGCGGTCGGGCTGTGGTTCGCGCTCACCGCCCCTCCCGACACGCTCCAGGGCCAGTACAGCCGAATAATCAACGTTCATGTGCCCTCGCTATGGCTGGCCTTTCTGGCGTTTGGAGTGACGGCCCTCGGCTCGATCGTGTGGCTGTGGAAAAAAACTCAACGATGGGACCGTCTCGCCTCGGCCTCGGCTGAAATAGGTGTGCTATTCACCGGTATCGGCCTGTTCTCCGGAATGGTCTGGGGGCAGGCCGTGTGGGGCAGGGCCTGGGATTGGGGTGATGCTCGTCTCACCACGACAGCCGTGATGTTCTTTGTCTACTTGGGCTATATCGCCCTTCGCAATGCGGTGGACGACCCCGTTGCCAAGGCTCGGCGCTCCGCCATCCTGGGAGTTGTTGCCGTCGTCCAGGTTCCCCTGGTCTATTTCTCCGTCCATCTTTTCAGGACTCTCCACCCGATCCAATCGATCAGCCCCGGCGGCTCGAACATGCCACCGGAGATGATTTTTGCGATGCTCGTCAATCTTGCGGCGTTCACCATCCTCTACGTGGCCCTGATGGCTGCTCGGACCGATGTCGCACGTACCGAGGAGACATTCCGGGAATCCGAGTTGCTTGCCGGCGACGCTGTGAAGCCACCAAAACTGAGTGAGGTCAAGGATGTCTGACACCGTCATCGTCGCTGGCGTATTCGTAATCTCCTACGGGCTGATCCTCGCCTACGCGGTGTACCTGCATCTGCGGAAACGCAGGGCTGGGAGCTGATCGATGGCCCATCGCCAGTTTGTGCTCCTTGGCATCGGAGGGGTGATAGTCCTCGTCATCGCCCTGACCATTGCCGGGCTCAACGACAACCTCACCTACTACCTGTACCCGACTGAGGCTGTCGAACAAAGATCGGAGTTCCCCGACGGCGAGCGCTTCAGACTCGCCGGACTTGTTGTCCACGGAACCCTCACCGAGGATGGTGACGACCTCAGATTCGACGTCACCGACGGTGGGGCAACGATCGCCGTTGTCCTCAGCAACACCCCTCCTCCCCTGTTCGACGAGCGTGTACCGGTTCTTGTCGAGGGTGCATGGAGCGGTGATGTATTCGTAGCGGACAGTGCGCTGATCCGTCACGACGAGAACTACGAGATCCCCGAGGAGGGCGGGGCCTACCCGGACGATTGATGCTCGCCTTTCTGGGCACTGCCGGTCTCGTCGTTGCGCTCATTGGGGCATCTCTTCTCGTCTGGCGTGGCGTAGCGGCTTCACGGTCTTTCGTCGCACCCGATCTGATCGGCCCCGCCAAGTTGATGCTTGGGGGATCAGTGGCGGCGATGGGCGCCATGGAGATTGCCCTCCTAACCGACGATTTCTCGCTTTCGTATGTCGCCAACCACCACGCATCCACTACACCTTTTCCATTCAATGTCGCCACAGCCTGGGCGGCGTTGGAGGGCTCCATCCTTCTTTGGGGACTGGTCTTGGCCGTGTTCACGTGGACCGTTGCCCGACGCTACCGCCGATCTCCTGACCGGTTGGGTGCCGCCGCCCTTGCCGTGATCGGTGGGGTGGGCATCTTCTTCTTTGGCCTGATGCTCACCGTCGCCAACCCATTCGAGGTGTGTGTCGAGGCGGCACAGAATCGGTGTCTCACTTCGAGTGCCTGGCCTTTTGCCGCCGTCGACGCTCCGCTTGACGGGCCGGGACCGAATCCGCTTCTTCAGAACCACATTCTGATGGCGATCCACCCACCGCTGCTCTACATCGGATACGTGGGGCTCACCGTTCCCTTCGCCTATGCCATAGGCGCCCTTGCCCTGGGTGTGCCCGGACCGGAGTGGTTGAGCCGAAGCCATCGGTCGACAGTCGTCGCCTGGTCCTTCCTCACTCTCGGCATCGTGCTCGGCGGCTGGTGGGCGTATGAGGTTCTCTCGTGGGGTGGGTACTGGGCTTGGGACCCGGTCGAAAACGCCTCACTCATGCCCTGGCTGGTGGCGACTGCTTTCCTTCACTCCGCCATCGTCCAGCAGCGTCGCAACATGCTCCAGGCCTGGAACATCGTGTTGGTCATCAGTGCCTTCTCCTTAACCATCCTGGGTACGTTCCTGACCCGGTCAGGCACCATCAACTCAGTCCACTCGTTCACACAGTCGGCGATCGGCCCTGCACTGCTTGGATTTCTCGTTCTTGTTCTGGTGGGATCGTTCACACTCTTCTCGACACGGGCACACCTGGTCGCTTCATCACCCCGCATCGAGTCTTTCGTCTCACGCGAGGGAACATTCTTACTCAACAACCTGCTGCTCTCGGTCTACGCGTTTGTGGTGCTGATCGGGACCACCTACCCCCTCATCCTCGAAGCTTTCACAGGAACCCAGATAGGGGTGGGAGAGCCCTTCTTCAACCGGCTCGCCGTGCCGCTGTCCTTCCTGCTGCTGCTGGTTATGGGATTTGGACCCGTCACTCCTTGGGACTCGGCCGACATTGGCCTCATATGGCGGCGCACCAGGACACCTTTGGTTTTAGGGCTCTCCGCGGGCCTGCTCACAGCCTTCGCCGTGAGTCGGGTCGGGTGGGTCGTGCTGGCAGTCACTCTCGGAACGTTTGTCACCGGAGCGATCGTGGGTGTTCTCCTCGAGCAGACCGAACGACGCATGTCCAAGCTGGGAGTGAGTCGATGGGAGGCCACCAAAACCGTGGTCGGTGGTGACGCACCCTTCTGGGCTGGTCAGTTGAGCCACATTGGAGTGGTCCTGATCGCCATAGGAATAGCGTTCGCCTCCAATCTCGGCGCCCATGCCGAGGTCGAGATGACGCCCGGTGAGTCCGTCGAGTTCGCCGGATTCACGATCACGTATGAATCACGGTTCCAGGAGCAAGACCCGAACAAGACCACCCGAGGCGCCCGACTCAGCGTCACCAAGGGTGACCGGTTGGTGGCAACGATGACACCGGCAGCGAACTTCTTCGGAGCCAACAGTGCTGGGGTCAGCACACCCGACGCTCTCCACCGACCTGGTGGCGATCTGTACGCCACCCTGCTTGACATCGATTCGGAGAGCGCAACATTGGCCTTCGACACGTCACCCCTAATAGGCCTGCTTTGGGTAGGCGGGTTGACCGCCGCTGCGGGTGGCTTCGCGTCGATGGCGGTGCGCCGACGGGAAAGAAAGGCTGGTCAGGAGCGTCAAAAAGCCGATGTCTGAGCGGGCTCGCAATCTTTTCTCAGTCACGGCAATCGTCCTCATGACCGTGGTCCTCGTCTTCGTGGTCGCATCAAGTCCGTCCGAGGCAGATCGCGTGGAGCAGATCGGCACACGGATCAAGTGCCCGGTCTGTCAGGCAGAGTCGATAGCCAACTCACCTTCGCAAATGGCGAGAGACATGATGGCCCTCGTCGAGGAACGGGTAGCCCAAGGGGCCAGCGACGAGGAGATCATCGATGAACTCCTCTCGGCGTATAGCGGGGCCGTGCTCCTTGACCCGCCGGCAAGCGGAGCCACTCTCGTGCTCTGGGTAGCGCCCTTTGTGGCTGTGGCCGTGGGAGTGTCGATGATTGTGTGGTGGCGTCGTCACCCGGGGACCGATGTGTCTGCCGATGCCATGCCCCAGAGTCGCAGCCGAAGCCGGACCCTGGTTGGCGGACTCGTTCTGGCGGGAGCTGCTGCCGTTGTCGTGATTGTCGCCGGTTTCTTCCTCCAAGACCGTGAAGGACCGACCGCAGGGGTTGCCAACCTCGAAGTTCAAGATCTCTCGGAGGTGTCGAACGAGACGATGGAGGCGGTCGTCGTCGCCAATCTCGACAATCCTCAGATAAACGGGATGCGCCTCGCTCTCGCCGAGCGCTATTACGAGGCCGGCGACTACCGCTCCGCCTTCCCCCACTACCTTGCGGTTGCCAAAGCAACCGGCGCATCCGATGCAGAGTTGGTAACCGCCCTCGTCCGACTGGGGTGGATGGCCTGGGACGGTAATGGTGAAGTCGAAGCCGCTATCGGGCTGTTGGATCAGGCACTCACCATCGACTCTGATTCCACTACGGCCATGTTCCTCAAAGGTCAGGTCCTTTGGTGTGGTGCCGGGGACGCCGATGCCGCCGCCGGTTTGTTCTCTGTCGTACTTGCAGATCCCGAGTTGTCCGATGATTCGAAGGCTTTGGTCGGCTCAAATCTCGAAGCGGTGACCAGGGGAGAGTCTTGCGCATGAGAGGCAGGTTGCTCCGCTGGGTAGGTCTGGGAATTGCTTTCGGAACTGTCGCCCTCGCCGTTGTTCTCGCCTCCCGGTTCGGTAGTGATCCAACTCTGGTCGACTCGCCGCTGATCGGTCAACCCGCACCCGACTTCGACCTGACGACCCTGGATGGCAGGGACAGGGTCGCACTGGGGGATCTCGAAGGCGACATCGTTGTGGTCAACTTCTTCGCCTCCTGGTGTCTCCAGTGTCGGGCCGAACACGATGATCTTGTCGCCACGTCTGACGCTTTCGGCGAAAACGGGGTCACTTTCGTCCAGATCGGATACCAGGAGAGCCCCTCCGAGTCACTCGAATACCTGGCACAGGCTGGTACCTCTGAATGGACCCGATATGCAGCCGACCCGGGAAGCCGAACAGCCATCGCCTACGGCGTCTTTGGCATCCCCGAGACCTTCTTCATCGACGACAACGGCGTCGTCGTGGGCAAGATCATCGGCGAGACTGACGCCTTGACGCTCGGCGCGACCATCGATGCGATCAAGCGTGGTGAGCAACCCGGTCAGTCCGTCACCGGTGACACCCAGCAGGTCCCCGACGGGTAGTGGTCGACCCCTATGGCTCAATCACCTCGACCGACACTTCCTCGAAACTGACGTTGTCCAGGGCGGCCGAGCCGGTCCCGAGGAGAAAGACATCGAAAAAGCCAAGCAGGTAGTTGTCGATGATCGGGAGGATTCGCCCGGTGGGTATCGGTCCCTTCAATCCGAGTTGAGCACCGATCGGTGAGAGCAGGGGGGCTGCGACGAAGTCGTTGTGCTCGGCACCGTCAACCCCGAGCCAGTAGGTGACGGTCTCGCTGCGACCGGCAATTCCACGAAGGAGGTTGTCGTTCTCGTTGCCACGCCACTCATCTGACCTCATGAAGAGGGCCGGACGAGTTGCGGTGAGTTTGATCACGCGATCCGATAACGGCTCCACCCATGGATCCAGCCCGAGAACAGCGGCACAACGCGGGTCTTCGAGGCATACCTGGATGGCCGCTCCCCCACCGGTGGAATGGCCGTAGACACCGATCCTGGTGAGGTCGGCACTGGCCGCAACTGCTCCGAATGCACCCGCTTCGCCCTGCTCCAATGTGTTGAGAACGGTGACTATGTCCGCGGCGAATGTCGACACCAGCTTGGCGGAAGCTTCCGCGTAGGCTTCCTCGCCCACCACTTCCTCGTCGGGTAGGGCCGCCGGGTCATGCTCGATCACTTCGCCATTCGTCAGCCTCGTGGCAACGGCGCCGTAGGTGTGGTCGATGGCAATAACCATGTAGCCGTTGGAGACGAGGGTCTCGATCTGGTTGATGGCTATCGTTCGGAACCCGGTCCAGCCGTGGCTGTATATCACGACCGGAAATGTGCCATCTGCAATCGGTATTGAGGGATAGCCGTTGGAAACCGTGTACTTCAGGTAGTCGAGGAACCATGAAGGTGCACCGAGACGGCGTGACATTGCCGGTGCCACGACATCCCAGTCTTCACTCCAGGGCAGAGGCTCGATCCCGTCGCTCGGCTGTGCCGGATACCAGACTTGCGCCATGAATCTCCGCGGGCCGCCCGGCGTCTCCCCGTAGATCTCCTCTCGCTCCACGTCGACCAGTTCCACCGTCACCGTGCCAATGGTCTCCGGTCCGGGAGGCACCGGAAGCTCGGGCACGGGGAGAATGACGGCCAGCGCTGCCGCAAGGCCCACGCCCGCCAAGCCAAACAAACCTCGCGCCAGCCGTCTTGTCAAAGGCAGGGAGCGATCGATGAACAGCAGGTCCCCTCCCGCGAGGCCCATCGCCACCGCGTAGAGCGGGACCATCTGCCAACGAAACCCCTCGATCTGAATCTGGAGAACGGTGGCGATCAAAAGGAGACCTGTGACGATCCCACGACGTGGTCGCACTCCAAAGACGGCGGGCCAGGCGACGGCAAACACCACAACGAAGAGGAGGACGAGTTCGTACTGTCTCAAGTTCCAGCGAGATTAAGAGAGTGGCGTGATTAGGGAAGTCAGTCGGGGATCATGAGATCCCGCCTCAACTGTTGGGGATGCGAGTGCCCTGATGAACCGTCCGAAGAGGGTCTCCAAGCGTGTGATGTCCCAGGGACCCTCTCGAACCTTCAACAGTCTCAAGCGACCTACTACCTGGAGAGGGCAATGAGGTTGTCGATGGCTGCGCGAAGCTCGTCCTCGCTGCGAATCCCCGCCCAGGCCTCCACAACGGTTTGGTCGCCGGCAATGAGGACCGTCACCGGTTGGTAGGGCACGGCATAGAGCTCGAAGATCATCTCTTGCTCGTCGAGTCCCCACTGGATCTTTCCGGAGAGGAACCACTCGTTGGCACGGGCTCGCGTCGCCTCGAGATTCGACTTCCAGGCGGGGGCAACGAAGTCGACCTCGTCTGCGTAATCAGCCGCCAGGGCATCTACGACGGGCAACTCCCGTCGACAAGTTGGTCACCATTCAGCCCAAAAGACCAGGTACACAGGCTTGGTCCCCTCGGAAAGGGTGTACTGGCCACCTTCACCCAATACCAGAGTGAAATCAGGCGCCACAGGCCTGCCCGAGTCTGTCGTCGATGGGGAATCCGACCCAGACGTTGTTGGTGAAACGCCGTCCTCGGCAGTCGTGCTCGGCGAGTCGACAGCAGACGATGAGGGAGCGGCCGCTTCCTGGCTTCCTCGGATCTGCTGGTCAGACGCGGCTCCGCCACAGGCGGCTATCAACACGACAAGGGCCACAAGACGACGCACGATCCAAAACGGTAGGCCAACCCACGTTTAATACCAGTAAATGATGTCTTGGCCGTTGCACTACCAAACTCGCCATTCCCGGTAAGATTCGGTTCCCGTGCCCAACCCGACGCTGTATTTCGCCTACGCATCGTTTCTCGACCCGGACCGCATTGGGGAGGTGGCTCCCGGAGCCAAGTTTCTCTTTACCGCCCACTATCCAGAGACCAAGCTCGGGTTCGTCCACTCGGGTACCAACCGAGCCACGGCGACGCTCACCCGTGATCCGGCACACACAGTTTGGGGAGGTGTGTTTGAGATTCCCGACGATCAGGTCGAGGCCCTGGTGAGCGCCGAGGCGCACGAAGGCAGGTCACCCGGTTTTGACCACAAAGCGGTTGACCGTGAGGGGAACAAATACGACTGCCTCGCCTTTGTCGCCGCCGGTTCGCCCGACGACGACCATTTGCCCACTACTGAGTATCTCGACTCGATGATCAGAGGAGCTCGGCACTGGAGCCTCCCGGCAGGTTGGGTGATGGGTCTCGAGGATCTCGAGGCAGACACTCTCCGGTCATGAAGAAGGGCCCGCGGTAACACCCCCACCCTTCTAATCCACCCGTTCTCCCCTAACCGGACTCCTCGACAGGGAAGAGCCTGTATAGAGCCCAGGCTATGACGGCTCCAATCAAGGGCGCATAGATGTAGACCCAGAGCTGGCCAAAGTCTCCTCCGGACACGGCAGCCGGGCCAAACGAGCGGGCCGGGTTGACCGAGGCACCCGAAAACGGGATACCGGCAAGATGAACAGCGACAAGGGTCAACGCTATGGCCGCCGGCGCATGATTCGCTCCGGTCTTGGTGACCGCCATGATCGTCCAAACGAAGATTGCCGTGAGCAAGACCTCGACCACGATCGCCGTGTTGAGATCGGTGTAGGTGGTCGTCGTCAGGCCGACGGCTTCCCTGTCTGTTATCGCCCAAATCACGAGGGAAGCGACACCGGCGCCGGCGAACTGGCCTATCCAGTATCCGATGGCATCGCTAAACGAAACGCGCTTGTCGAGAAGCATGGCCAGCGTCACCGCCGGGTTGAAGTGGGCGCCGGACACATGGCCCACGACCCAGATTCCGGCGAGTAGAGCCAGGCCAAAGGCGAAGCCGATCGCGATGATCTCGGCCGCTCCGTTTGCCCCTCCCACTGCCAGTATTCCCAACGATCCGACGACGACGAGAATGAACGTTCCCAATAGCTCGGCCAGATATTTGTTGATAACCAAGTTGGTCTCCCTCTCTACGGGTCCGGTTTGTTCGACTCGACGCAATTGCCAAAGGTTTCGGGGTCAGGCTATTGATGCTTCGTGGGCGATCGGCGGATTTGGAGACGGCTCCTGCCAACATTGTCACGTGCTTGCTGCTCTCAACATTGGTGCTGTCGCCCTCGGAGTGGCTTCCGGCACCCTGGCCGCGTCGGTTCTCGCCCTTCTCGTAGCCGGAGGGTTGAGCATCGCTGGCATTGAGACCGGTTCCGACATAGGACTTGTGATAGGGATTCTCGTCGGTCTTGGCTTGGGCGGCTGGGTTGCCGGAGCCAAGGCAAAGCACTCCGAGAGGTTCCATGGGGCCGTGACCGGTCTGTTGATTGCCTCCCTGATCATCGTCATCGCCCGCTTTGGGGGCAGCCCTGCCCCAACGCCCACCGTTGTCTGGCTGGCGGTGCTGTCAATATTCGTGTCGGGTGTTGCCGGTTGGCTCGCCGGTAGAAGGAAGCTGACAAAGCCGTAGACTTGCCCCTGCGAGTCCGTCGGACGGCCGCGGTCGAGAGACCGAGGAAAGTCCGGACTCCAAAGGGCAGGGTGCTGGATAACTTCCAGGCGGGGCGACCCGACGGAAAGTGCAGCAGAGAGCAGACCGCCGATGGCCCGTCAGGGCACAGGCAAGGGTGAAACGGTGGAGTAAGAGCCCACCAGCGTCACGGGCAATCGTGGCGGCTAGGCAAACCCCACCCGGAGCAAGGCCAAGCAGGGACGACCGGTGGCCCGCCGAAAGTCCCGGGTGGGCCGCGTGAGCGCGCCGGTAACGGAGCGCCTAGATGGATGGCCGTCCTCGACAGAATCCGGCTTACAGACCGACTCGCAACGTGTCGGGGTCTTCGGGCCCCGACACCCCGTTGCCATGTACCGTGCCCTGCGATGGGCAGCCTCGTCGTTTTCCCTTTCAAGACCGAGCGTCCCGACGTCGTGTTGAAGAACGTCCAAATCGCCGCCCATCACGAATCGGTCGACAGGGTCCTCTGTGTCGGCTCCGATCCGGAGACCACATTCCGGGCGGTTGAGGAGGCGATTCCAGCGATCGTCTCGAAGACCGCAACCCCCGTGGACCTGGTTCTGCAAGATCGGATCGGGACGAAGCGGGCTGGCAAAGGAGACGCGATGAACACCGGTCTCCGCCACTTCGTTGATTCCGACTGCGACCGCCTCCACTTCTACGACGCTGATATCACCAGCTTCGACGACACATGGATCACCAAGGCGGAGACATCGGCCGACCTCGGGTACGACATGGTGCGTCACTACTTCCCCCGTTCTGCCACAGACGGAATGGTGACCTGGATGATCACCCGTCCAGGATTCGCCATCCTCTTCCCGAACAGTGAACTGCCTTGCATCCACCAGCCGCTCGGCGGTGAGTTGGTACTCAGCCGGGAAGCGGCCGAGACCATCACCGCCGACTCCACCGTGGCACGACAGAGTGATTGGGGCATAGACACCCTCATCACCTTCAGCGCTGTGCAACATGGTATGTCGATCTCCGAGGTCTACATACCACAGGGCAAGCTTCACAAGCTCTACGGGCAACTCACGGACATTCGCCGCATGGTGATCGAGTGCTTCTCAGCCGTTCAGGCACTCAGAGGCCAAGTTCTCGAGCGACGCATCACCCATGATGTCCAGCCGGCAGAGAGTGTCCCCACGTCGATCACCAAGAAAACTGGTTACGACTTCGAAGCCACGATGAGACTCATCCCCAAAACGTTCACTTTTAGCCAACTGGACGTTCTGGCGGCCCTCCCCGCTCCTGCCATGGAAGGGATGCTCTCGGCCCACACCGGCAACGTGTCTTTCCTGAATGAGTCACTTTGGCACTATGTCTATCTGGCTCTTCTCGACAATTACATCGAAGGTGACGAGGATTGGGAAGAAGTGCTCTTCCTGGTCTGGGTGGTGAGAGTTCTGGCCTACACCGCTCACGAGGCTGGCGCCGGATACGACAGCGCCCTCCGTTATCTGGAAGGGACGATTCACCGGTACCGGGAGCGGCACGTTTCCGACGCCTAGTTATGTGTCACACCACTGGATAGACCCGACCGTAGGCTCAGACGTCATGTGCGGACGCTTCTCGATCACCGGCGATCTCGACTTCTACGCCGAGTACTTCGGAGTGGACAAAGTGGTCACAGAATCGCTTGGAAAGAGTTGGAACGTGGCACCCACCGATCCTGTGTATGTGGTCGGCGAGAGAGACGGCGAAAGACAACTCGGGAGTATGAGTTGGGGTCTGGTCCCCCATTGGGCTCCCAACACCAAGACGATCCACATCAACGCTCGCTCCGAAACAGTCGACACCAATGCGGCATTTCGGGACTCCTTCGCCACCAAGAGATGTCTCATCCCCGCCGACGGCTTCTACGAGTGGGAAGCGCCGGAAAAGGGGCGCACTCCCCACTGGGTCTACCGCGCCGACGGACACCCCATGGTCTTTGCAGGTATTTTGGCCGCTCGAATCGACCCGAAAACCGATGAGTGGCGCCGCACATGTTCCATCATCACGACCGCTGCCGAGGGGGTCATCGCATCCATCCACGATCGGATGCCGGTGTCGCTGACTTCCCAAGTGTGGAATGCCTGGCTTGACCGGGGTCTCACCGACCCGGAGGCGGCACGGGCACTCCTGCTGCCCATCGATTCGGACATTCTGATGGAGCACCCTGTTACCACGAAGGTGAACTCGGTACGCAATGATGACGCAGAGCTGAGAGATCAGATTGAGCCGGAAACTCTGTTCTGACCGCGGGCTTGAGGGATTTGGCCCTCTCACCATTACGCTTCCGGACGCACTGAAGCCTCTCCGGATGTCCCCTCTCTTCCTTTTTGCCTTGATGGTCGCCACCTGCTCTTCTCTGGTCGGAGAAGTCCCCACCGACCCGGCTCCGAACTCCACCGATAACGCAGTGACCACCAACTCCGTCTCTCGGGATTGCGTTCAGGTCACCGGAAGCTTCGCTGGAGTCGATACGGGTGATGCGGCCGGTGACGCCTTATTTCTGTCGGGCGAGCTGTTCCTCTGTTCCGATGATGTGGTGGTGGTGGGAGAAGCCGACCTCAACGAAGTGGCTGTCGGCGCACAGCTAGCAGCGGCCGTCGAAGGCCCGCTTCTCTACCCCCATCCCAGGCTGGCCGCTGAGATCGGTCGGTTGAAGCCTGTCAGAGTCCACCTCATAGGCAATGTCGACGTGATTACGCCACTCGATGCCACCGTGCTCAAACATGGCATCGGCGACGCCGTCGATTACACGAAAACC
>SMVB01284230.1_pt1 | contig 20424 bp, 24 predicted proteins | sample 2456461 | NCBI WGS metagenome assembly SMVB01 (sample SAMN11095934, study PRJNA526329) | marine sediment metagenome | biome: Marine sediment; feature: Surficial sediment; material: Deep marine sediment; isolation source: Hadal surficial sediment | place: Pacific Ocean | collected 2014-05 | depth...
GCCCTCCGCCACCGCCGTTCGGCGCATCGGCGGCTTGGACCCGACATCCACCATCCGGGCGTTGCCCTGCTTGTCGATATGTGTCAGCTCGTCGGTCATTGCAGAGATTCCGCTGAACCTGATCGTAGACTATCCTTTGCGGACCATGCGTAGATTCATCCTGGTATCGCTCGCCGCGGTATGGCTGGGGCCGGCCGGTTGCGACAAGTCGGCTGACGAGATCCCGACGCCCGTGGCACGGCCGGTGACGGCGACGGCGACGCCAACCGCGTGGGAGCCATCGAAACCGAAGATCGCGAGGTTCGCCGGCCTGGTCGGTGAAAAGCCCGCGACCTGGATCGAACACCCACCCCAGGTCAGTATGCGGGCGGCGAATTACACGGTGCCGGGCCGCGACGGCAACGAGGCGGCACATATCGTCGTGTTCGGCTCCATCGGCGGGTCCATCGATGCCAACATCGACCGCTGGCAGATCCAGTTCGAGCCCGACGAGAACATGGACATGGTCGAGCCGCAGATCTCGCGGTTCAAGGCCGGCGGCATGGACGTCACGCTCGTGGAACTGGCCGGCTCGTGGATGAAGCAGGGCACGGGGTGGTTCACACCCGACCAGCTGTTCATCATGGCCATCGTCGAGTCGCCCCGGGGCAACGTGTTCATCCGCTTCGCCGGACAGACCGCGACCGTAGAGGGCGCTCGACCGGAGTTCGTGAAGATGGTCCGCAGTCTGCGCCCCGACGACCAATAGAAGAGAGGTTTACCTACATGCGTCGCATCATCGTTACCGGGGGCGCCGGCTTTATCGGGGCGAATCTCGTCCGACAACTCGAACGCGACGAACCCGACGTGAGGATCGTCGTCATCGACGACCTGCGTACCGGTGTGTTCTCCAACCTCACCGACGACCTCGGCGCGGGCTCCGTGCCCTTCCGCGGCACGTTCATCGCCCGTCCGCTGCACCAGGTCGATCTGCGCGAGCTCGCCGCCGATTTCGAACCCGACGTCATCTTCCACGAAGCCTCGATCACGGACACGACGGTGACCGACCAGGCCGCAATGATGCGGGACAACGTCGAACCGTTCGAGACGCTGATCGACGTCGCGCGTGACACCGGCGCCAGGCTCGTCTGGGCGTCCAGCGCGGCCACGTACGGCACGGAGGCAAACGGGGCGACCGCCGCGCGACGCCCGTTCGTGCTCGCGGACGCGGGCCGGCCGGCCAACGTCTACGGCTTCTCCAAGTGGGTCATGGAGAACCTCCACCGCCAGGCCCGCGCCGACCATCCCCAACTGCACATCGTGGGGCTGCGGTACTTCAACGTCTACGGACCCGGCGAGGCCCACAAGAAGCACATGGCCAGCATGATCTACCAGCTTGCCCGCCAGATGCTCGCCGGAAAGCGCCCCCGCATCTTCTACGACGGCACGCAAGCCCGCGACGATGTGCACGTCGGAGACGTCGTCGCCGCAACGCTTGCGGCTGCCGGCGACAACGCCGTAAGCGGGATCTACAACGTGGGGTACGGCATTCCGACGTCGTTCAACGATATCGTCGGCGCCCTCAACCGAGCCTTCGGCACCGACTTCGAGCCGGACTATTGCGAGAACCCCTACGCGTTCTACCAGAACTACACCTGCGCGGACCTCACCGAGACCACGGCCAACCTGCACTGGACACCACGGACCGATCCGGAGACGGGGATCGAGGCGTACGCCCGGTCGCTGCAACTTCACCACGCGGGCAAACGGCAGCTCGAAGGTGCGATCGCGTCTTGACCAAAGCACCGGCCAGGGTGCTGGTGGTGATGCCGACGTGGGTGGGCGACGCCGTGCTGGCCACGCCGCTCATCGAAGCGTTGCACGAGCGATACCCGGACGCCCGCAAGGATTTCGTCATCAAGCCGTACCTCCGCGGCCTGCTCGACGACGCGCCCTGGCTCGGCGACGTGTTCGAGATGGCCCGGGGCAGAGCGTTCTGGTCGCTTCGCACCAGGCTCGCGCGGGAACGGTACGACTGGGGCATCCTGCTGCCGAACTCGCTGCGGCCCGCGTTGTTGCTGTTCATGGCCGGTGTCACCCGGAGAATCGGTTACGCGCGCAACGGGCGGTCCCCCCTGCTCACCGACCGGCTTCGTTTTCCCGAGACGAAGGGCCGGACCGTGCCGTTCCGGATGGTGGACTTCTACGGCGAGATCGGCACGACACTGGGCCTGGGGTCGCCGGGCCGGACGGCCCTTCGGTTGTACGTCCGTGACGAGATCCGCGAACGCGCGGGCCGGCTGCTGCATGACAGCGGCGTCACCGGATCGGGGCCGATCGTCGGCCTCAACCCCGGGGCCAAGTACGGTTCGTCGAAACTCTGGCCGGTCGAGTCGTTCGCCCGGACCGGCGACGCGCTGGCCACGAAACTCCAGGCGCAGATCATCGTCATGGCGGGGCCGGGCGAGGACGGGTTGGCCGCCGACATCGTCGCCCGGATGAACGCCCACGCCGTCGCGATCGCCTCGAAAAGCGTCGACCTCGAGATGCTCAAGGGCGTCCTGAGCAAGCTGGACCTGCTGGTTACCAACGATACCGGCCCGCGTCACATCGCCGCCGCGCTGGGTGTCCCGACCGTCGCGTTGTTCGGTCCGACGCACACGCTGTGGGGGAACTCGGGTTTCGAAAACGCGATCGACCTTTCCATCGAGGTTGACTGCGGCCCGTGCATGCAGCGAACCTGCCCCCTTGGGCACCACAAGTGCATGACCGGCCTGGAGCCCGCCGCCGCCATCACCGCCGCCACGTCGCTGCTGCGGCGTGACGCCTGAACGCTTCACCGATATCATGCGTGCCCTGCGATCCGGTCGATGATTGGCCCGGGAGATGAACATGTCCTCAAGGAATATTCCACTCACGGTGGTCAACCAGCCTGTCACGCCGGTCGGCATCGACATCAGCGACCGCAAGCGTGGCGACAGCGAACCCGTGTCGCCCACGGGCGGCGAGAAGCACACCGAGTTGTCGGCGGTTCACGACTTCGCGGGTAAGTTCCGGCACCCGGAACTGCTGTCGCGGCTGAAGGCGTATGTCCAGGCACGATCCGAGCTGCGACGCGCCGTCGAGGAGGGCCACGCCCCCCCCACCGAGCCGGCACTGCCCGACGCCGCGCCGGTGTCGATCAACCTGGATCTCACGACCGGTTGCAACTACGCGTGCGATCACTGCGTCGACATGGACATCCTGAACACGCCGTTCAAGTTCAAGCACGACGACCTGATGGACTCCCTAAGTCTCATGACCGACCGCGGCCTGCGGTCGGTGATCGTGATCGGCGGCGGCGAGCCGACCGTCTACCCGAAGTTCGAGGAGGCCATCCGCTTCATGAAGTCGCTGGGCCTGCGGATCGCCATCGTCTCCAACGGCTCCGGCCAGAAAAAGATCGCCAGGATCGCCGACTGTCTCGGCGAGGAGGACTGGGTGCGGCTGTCGCTCGACTCCGGCCACGACCCGACATTCCAGGCGATGCACAAGCCGAGGCGCCCGATCACGCTCGAAGAGATCTGTGAGGCGGTCCCGGGAATCAAGGACATCAACGACCGGTTCCAGTTCGGCTTCTCCTACATCATCACGTGGAAGGGCGCGTTCATCAACGACACGAAGATCGTCGAGAACCTCGGCGAGATGCTGGTCGGCGCCCAACTCGCGCATCGGAACCGGTTCGACTACATCTCGTTCAAGCCCTTCCTCACACGCGCGCCGGAGAACAACGCCGAGATCATCGACCTCCGCGACACCGACTCGCACTTCGAGAGCGTGCTTGGGAGAATCCGCGAGCAGATCGCCGAGGCGAAGAAGCTCGAAGACGGCCGGTTCCGCGTCGTCGAGTCGACGAACCTCCGCGTGCTGGAGAACGGCACCCACAAGCAGTACATGCAGCAGCCCACGCGATGCCACATGCACTTCTTCCGACAGGTCCTCAGCCCCCTCGGGCTCTTCAACTGCCCGGTCTACCGGTACCAGCCGCAGGGGACGCTCAACGACAAGAACGGCTATCTCAACGCCGACCGATACCGCGAGTCACTGGCCAACACGTCGAGGCTCATCGAGCGTTTCGACGCCTCGGTGGAGTGCCGCGAAGTGACGTGTCTCTACAACCACGTCAACTGGTGGATCGAGGACCTGATCCAGCACCCCGACAAGCTCGCGGATCTAAAGCCGGACCACGACCGCGCACCGGACTTCTTCTTCTAGCCCCTTTTTGCATCGTCGACCGTGGCCAGCCTGCGCCCGTCGAGACGTCGACGGGGTACGCCGGCATGTTTCGCTCGCGGTCGGTGTGTTCCGGCCGCACACGTTGGCGTCTGCTCGCACACGTTGGCATCTGCGCGCACAGGTGGGCGTCTGCGCGCACAGGCTGGTGAAGCACACGCCAGACGATCTTGTCGGCTGAGCACATGAGCGTCGAAGTCGCTCAGCATGTCGAGATCGACGACGCCGTCCGCATCGGACTGGCTCTCGATCGTGTTCACCATTAGGTCGTACTCCACTATCGTGACATCAACGCAGCTGAACGGGTCTGTGGACGGCATCGCGGCCGTCCCCAGCGTCCCGCGGGCAGCACGGCTAGGACCAGCAGCGAGGCGATCACACGATGCATGCCGACATGAGCGTCGTGCATCGGTAGCATAGTCGTCATGCAGGACGAGTCCGTCCCTCCGAACCCGCGCACCGATACGTCGCGAGACGCCGCCCGGATGCACGTCGAAGTGCTTCGTCGCCTGGGGAACGCACACCGCGCATCCATGACATTCGACCTTATCGACGTCCTGCGACGAGTGACCGAGGCCGGCATTCGGCATCGTCACCCCGACTACGACGATGAGATGGTGCGCGTGGCGCTCGTACGTCTCTGGCTCGGCCAAGAGCTCTTCCGGCAGGTGCATCCTGCCGTCGAGATCGATCCTTGATCAACCAGCGGGAGTTCATCTCACAGCTGATCGCCCACCTTGGGGCAAGCGAGATTCCGTACATGCTCTGCGGATCCGTCGCCAGCAGCTTCCACGGCGAGCCGCGAGCCACCAAGGACGTCGACCTGGTCATTGAGTGCGGTCGCCGTCACCTGCCGGGATTGCTCCGGCGACTCCACGGGGCCGGCTGGTACGCCAGCGACGTTGCGGCCATGGAGGCAATCGAACAGCGAACGATGTTCAACATCATCGACCCGGACTCAGGATGGAAGGCCGACTTGATCGTGCGGAAGGATCGGGCCTTCAGCCTCTGCGAATTCGCACGACGCCAGACCGCCGCGGTTCTTGGCGGCGACTACCCGACGATGCGTCTGACGACACCGGAGGACACGATCCTGAGCAAGCTTGAATGGTCGCTCGGTTCACACTCCAGGCAGCAATATCGTGACGCCCTCCAGGTCGCCATCATTGGACGCGAGAAGCTCGACCGCGACTACCTCGAACAATGGGCGGGGGCGCTTGGTGTCGAGGAACTGCTGAGAAAGCTGCTCGCCGAGGCCGATGAGCAATCGGGCTGACGAGCCACGTCGACCAGCGGACCGTACCAAGCCAGGCCGCGGTTATCATGGAGCACTGGATCGAGTCAGGGTTGCCGGCAAAGCCCGGACGGAGCAGCGCGTTGTATGAACCAGGACGAAGACCTCTTCCGTGATCCCAACGACGGCGCGTACGTCCGTGAGCAGCGCCGCACCGGACCGCCGCTGGAATACGTGTGCGAGAAGACCAGGCGCACGCTCGAGTCTCTCCATGCGGTCCTGCGAGAGCTGCCCGGTGGCTCCATCCGCCAAAGCGAGATCTTTCATGCGTTCGTGAACGCCTTGACCGCCCACCTTGCGTTGAACAACATGCTCGCCCTGGCCAACGACCCCGACGCCCGGGAGCGTCTCCTGAGGATGTCTCGGGAGCGGTTCCAGGATTGGCTGGACCGCGTGGACCGGGGCGGATCGGTGTGCGGGTGAAACGCCGGCTTGTGGCCGGCGGGTGAGAACAATGGCGAACGCACGCCGAGGAAGACCGCAAGCGCGATCGCCGGGCAAGCCGTCGGTTCTGGACCGGCTCCGCGCCGAGGAAGCCGCCATCGTGCTCGCGCGCCTTCTCAGCGCCCACCGAGCGCTCCGATCTGACGCGAAACAGATCGCCAGATCGCTTCTCGGTGAAGTATCGTTCGACGTGGTCGCCGATGCGGTTGAGCAGGCCGTGTCCGGGGTGGACCTTGAGACTTTTGCTGGCCGGGCCGGTCGTCATTTCCGGGGCTACACCTCACCGGCGGAGGCAGCCTGGCAACTGCTTGAGGAGGCCGTAGCGCCGTTCTTCAAGGATATGAAGCGCCGGATCGAGTTGGGGCACGAGAGCGAGGCGTTGGAGATCTGCACGGGCCTCGTGCTCGGGCTGTACCGGTTGCGCGACGAGGACGGCGTCGACGTCCTCCAGTGCGCGTCGGAGTTCTGTGTCGAGGCTGCGACCCGCGCCGTGGAGACCTGGCGGCGGAGTCGGCGCCCAAAGGGCGCTCCTCGACGCAGCCGGTCATTGCCCGGCGACTTTGTCGATGGGTTCATCCCCGACTGGGCCGATGGCGTTGGACAGTTGTAGACGGCGAGCCCGGCAGGAGCGGAGCCGGAAGTGTCCGAGCGTAACCGTGAACTGTCCATCGTCGGCGAGGGTGTCCGCGTTCATTTTCCAGGAGCCAGCGACGAACTGCGCGGCCAGGAGTACGTCATCCGGGCCCTTCGAATTCGGCCATGAGCCCGGACAACCGGCTGCGGCTCACGGGCAGCACTCGGTTGACCGGCGGCTGCATGACGACCTCCCAGTCGCGACCGTCGCGCTGCAGGCGGATCTCCTTCACTCGACGCAGGTTGACCGCCCACTTGTCATGGATGCGTCGAAGGTGGCTCGACCGCACCGCGGCGATGACCTTGCCCAACGGGCGAACGTCGAGAATGGTGCGCTTGAATCGCTTGCGGACGATGGTCTCGCCGGAGGCGGCTTCCAGGTAGTAGATGTCGTCCGGCTGAACCGTCACCCGTCTTGAGCGGCTGACGTGCAACAACACGCGATCCAATGGAGAGGCCGCATTCGCCATGACACCATTCTGCGGAATCGGCCAAGCCGAAATCAAGAGCCGGGGCCGACGGGATTCCGCGCGCACACGTTGGCGTCTGCGCGCACAGGTGGGTATCTGCGCGCACAGGCTGGCGGCTTAGCAGGAAACGCGGCAATGGCGTGACCACGACCGATGGCGGTGCACGGGGTCAGTCGAGTGGCGATCGCTGACGCATGGCTGTCCCGTACCACTGCAGGGCGATGATGGTCTTCGCGTCGGCCATGAGACCGCGATCGAGCATGTCCAGCGCATCGTCGACGGGCATCTCGACGACCTCGATGTACTCGTGCTCGGTGTCCAGGCCGCCGCCGTCGGAGACCTTGTGGTCGCCGGCCACCTCGGCGTAGTACAGGAAGACGCGTTCGGTCGACGTGCCGGGCGAGGCGTAGAACGTGAACAGCGGTCGCAGATCCGCGACGTCGTAGCCGATCTCCTGCAGCAGCTCGCTCCGGGCGACGTCTTCGGGCGACTCATCGGGCCCGACCGTGCCGGCCGGGATCTCCAGGCTGGCACCGCCGTCGCCGCGCTTCCAGTTGGCGTAGCGGAACTGCCGCGTCAGCACGACCGTCCCCTTTTCACGATTGACGACAAGCACGGCCGCGCCGTCGCCGCGTTCGATGTTGAGCCGCATTATCTCCGGGCTCATACCGCCGTCCGGGGTTTCGTGCCGCAGGTACGTCTCTTCGAGGGCGAGGAACCCGTCGTAGAGTTGACGGCTGCGGCTGATCTCGACGTTCACGGCGTCGTGCCAACGCCGGCACGCCCAATGCCGTGTGCGGCGATCCTGCGGAGCAGGTCACTGGTGGAGTGGTCCTTGGGGTCCCCCACCTGCACGAGCGTCCCGCCGACACGCTTGAGCGTCTCTCGTTCGGGCAGGTTCTCCATGGTGTACTCCGGGCCCTTGCAATAGGCGTCCGGGCGAATGTCTTCGAGCAGGCCGTCGACCGTCGGCTCATCGAATATGTAGACGAAGTCGACGCACGCCAGCCCGCCGACGATCTCGGCACGCTCGTCTTCCGGCACGATCGGCTCCTGGCGGCCCTTGTATCGACGCACGGAGTCGTCGGAGTTGACCGCGACGATCAGGCAGTCGCCGTGCTGCCGAGCATCCTGGAGCGAACGCAGGTGCCCGACGTGCAGGATCTCGAAGCACCCGTTGGAGAACGCGATCCGTTTGCCCTCGCGACGCAGTCTCGCGACCACTTCGTTGAGAGCGTCCCGCGTCGAAATCAACTTCTGGTCGGCCATCACGACGAGAGCACGGGGCTGAAGCTCGTGCCGCTCTGGACGTAGAAGTTGACCAGCGGGCTCTCGTGGAGCTCGGTCAGGTCCTGCCCGTCCGGAACCGTCACCCACATCGGCACGCCGGCATCGACGAGCACGCGTCGATTGGCCTCGTCCACCGAGCACACCTTTCCGGCGATGATCCGGGGCGCGCCCCAGATCGGCTCGATGAAACAACCGCCTGCCTGGGCCGGGTGAATACGCAGCGCAACCGCCTCGATGACACCGCGGATCCGCTTGCCGACGTACTTCTTGAACTCACCGGCGGGCACCGTCGGAACCAGGTGCAGCTTGTATTCGGTGTGCGGCACCGCGAGCACCAGCGCCTCGTCGGTCAGGGACTCGAGGACGCCATGGGCCAGCGTGTGCGGCTGCGTAACGAGTTTGGGGTCCGGGCTCACGGCCTCAAGGCTACCAGATCAAAGAGCTTGCGGAGCCGGCCGCGGCAGGCCGAGGAAGTTCGCCATCAACCCTGGGCCCTCGACGGTCATGAAGCTCTCCGGGTGGAACTGCACCCCGTCCATGGGGGCGTCGCCCGGCCGGCCACCGATCCACCGCAAGCCCATCACCTCGTCACCGGCGGCCCACGCGCTCAATTCAAAATCGGCCGGGATCGTGGCCCGGTCCACGATCAGCGAGTGGTACCGCGTCGCCACCATCGGGTTGGAGAGCCCCTCGAAGATGCCCCGCCCGTCATGGTGGATCGCCGAGGTCTTTCCGTGCACGAGCGTGTGGTGTCGGTGCACCGTCATGTCGTGGACGTCGGCGATCGTCTGGTGCCCCAGGCACACGCCGAGGATGGGAATCCGCCCACGGAACACCCGCACCAAGTCGGGGCACACGCCCGTCTCACGCGGCGTGCACGGGCCGGGCGAGATGATGAGGTGGCTGGGCCCCATCGCCTGGGCCTGGGCCACCGTAATCTTGTCATTGCGCACCACCTGCACATCGAGCGACGCGTCGAGCTCGCCGATTCGCTGGACGAGGTTCCACGTGAACGAGTCGTAGTTGTCAAGCAGAAGAATCGTCATCAGTGATCAGTGGTCAGTCATCAGTTAAAGGCTCGTCGCTTCTGACTGACAACTGACAACTGACAACTGACGACTATTCTTTATGCCGCGACCGTCCCCGCGACTCCATCCTGCGTCACGACGAACAGCGAGTCGGTGATCGGGTACGGCAACCGACGGTATTCGCGCTGAACGCGATCGTGCAGCCGGTGAACGAAGTCGTCGGGATCGCAGCTCAGTGCCAGGAACATGTCGCGAGCCGGCGCCGCGACGTAGAAGTCGCCGTGAAGCTCCGGTGCAAGCCGCTGATGGAGCGAGTCGAGCAGCAGCCGCGCGGCGTCGTAGCCGTCCTGACGCGAGACGATGGCGGCCCTGCCACCCTCGGAGGAGTCGACGAACTGGATCTGCAGGTCCGGGGCGTACATGTCAAGGTTCTCGCGGGAGATCGTGTCGAGGTCCTCCATCTGCAGACCCCAGCGCAGCATCTGCTCGATGGTGATGCTCACCGTCATCTGCGGCATGTCGAGCACGAATACGACGACCGTCTCGTTCACGAACGGAATGTGCGCGACCTGTTCGCGGTCGAGGTGCTCGAAGATCGACAACGGCTGGATCCGGGGCATGATCCGCGGCTTCGCCACCGACAGCGGCAACGGCATGGCCGACAGCGAGTCGCCCTCGATCAGCCGATCGAGGTAGTTCTCGACGAGTTCGATACCGCGATCGGGCTCGTGCAGGACCATGCGGTAGAGGTTCTCGAGGCCCAGGTGTTTGCCGCTGAGCACCAGGTCGAGCGGGCCCGCCAACTCCACGGTCCGGTCGGGGTATTGGCGTTTCAGGATCCGCGCGACATGTTCGCCGAATGCTTCAGGCTCTCGCGGCATATTGACCATCTGCTACTCCGGGACCAGGAATCAAATCACAAGTCCAATAACAACAGCCTCTTATATCTTCGGCACGCCGGACGGCCGGTTCCAGTGAAAAGACGTGGCGGCCCCCTGTATCGGCACGGGCTCGCTTGGGCATGCGATTTTGATTGCCCCATAGCTCGTTTGACCCCTTCTCGATCTCTTCTCGATGGACACACACCTTCGCACGCTTCGCGGCGGATTCAATCGGCGGCTACGCTTGCCGCATGACCGTCACTTCCGAATGCACGATCGGTTCGCTCGTTGCCGGTGACGACAGGCCGTTGATCCTGATCGGCGGCCCGTGCGTCCTGGAGACACCCGACATCAACATGCAAGTCGGTGTCACACTTCGGGATAAGTGCGCCGAGCTCGGCATCGGGTACGTGTTCAAAGCCAGCTTCGACAAGGCGAACCGTTCCAGCATTCATTCGCCGCGCGGCCCCGGTATCAAGGACGGACTGGCCGAACTTGCGCGTCTTCGCGATGAGCTGGGCGTTCCGATAACGACTGATGTTCACGAACCTGCCCAGGCCCGGCGCGTTGCCGAGGTCGTCGACCTTTTGCAGGTACCCGCCTTTCTCTGTCGCCAGACCGACCTGCTCACTGCGTGCGCTGCGACCGGCAAGCCGGTGAACGTCAAGAAGGGCCAGTTCGTTTCACCGGCCGAGATGAAGCACGTCGCGGGCAAGCTCCGAGAGGGCGGATGTGCGCAAATCATGCTCACCGAGCGAGGAACGTTCTTCGGATACAACCGGCTGGTCAACGACTTCATCGGTCTCGGCGACCTGATGCACCTTGGCTACCCGGTCTGCTTCGACGTCACCCATTCGACGCAACTGCCCGGCGGCGGGGACGGGCACAGCGGCGGGCGACCCGAACGAGCGGCGTTGCTGGCCAGGGCGGCTGTCGCCGCGGGGGTTCACGTCGTCTTCATCGAGTGTCACCCGCGGCCCGCCGAGGCATTCTCCGACGCAACGACCTGCCAACCGCTCGACAAGCTTGATCAGCTGCTGCAATCGCTGGCCTCGATTCGCGGGTGCATATCGATGCCGGCGGACGATCGCACCGATGGACCTTTTGCCGGGCACGACGCGCCTACGATGAGTTGAACATGAACCACCCCAAATGCGACCATTGTGACAAGCCTGCCGTGGTCCACGAGGTCACCCTCAAGAACGGCGTCAAGACCGAGATCCACTTGTGCCAGGAACACGCCCAGGAAGCGGGCGTGTCGATGCCGGTCCACCAGCCGATCAACCAGCTGCTGACACAGTTCGTCATCTCGCACTCGTCGCGCGCGAGGGTGAAGTCCAAGTCGAAAAAGGCCTGCTCCGGCTGCGGGATGACCTTCGCCCGGTTCCGGCAGACGGGCGCGTTGGGGTGCCCGGACTGCTACGAGGCATTCGATGAGCACCTTACACCGTTGATCGAGCGGGCTCAGAACGGGGCGACCCACCACCGCGGCAAGACGCCCAAGCGGGCCGGCGCCTCCGTCGACCGGCAAATCATGATCACCCAACTCGTCAAGGAACTCGACCAGGCCGTCGGCGCCGAACAGTACGAACGGGCCGCGCAGCTCCGCGACCGGCTCCAGGAACTGAACCCGGGCGTGGCGGGGCCGGATCCCGTTGCGGAGCAGGGTCAAAGCGATCCTTGCAACTCGTGAGCCGCGCCGCCGCGGAGCGTCAAGGATGAAATTCTCCACACCCGGTCCCTGGCTGAGCGATGACGGCCCCGACACCGACGTGGTCATGAGCTGTCGTATCCGGCTCGCCCGAAATATCGCCGGCTTCCCGTTCGTCGGACGCGCCAACGACGCGCAGCGTCGCGAGATCCTCAAGGTCGCCCAGCAGGTCGTACTGTCCACACCGCTCGCCGAAGGGATGATCTGGGTCGACCTGGGCCAGTCATCGACACGCGACCGCCAACTGCTGATGGAACGCCACCTGATCTCGCGTCATCTCGCCGAGGCGGACTTCCCGCGCGCGGTCGCCGTGTCGGGCGACGAGACACTCAGCATCATGGTCAACGAGGAAGATCACCTTCGGCTGCAGGTGCTCGGACCGGGGCTCGGTCTTGACGGGCTGATGGTTCTGATCAACAAGGTCGACGACGCGCTCGAGAGCAAGCTCGACTTCGCCTTCTCGCGCCGCTGGGGCTATCTGACCGCGTGCCCGACGAACGTCGGGGGGGGCATCCGGCTGTCGGTCATGATGCACCTGCCGGGGCTGAAGCTCACCGGCGAGATCGACCGTGTGAGGCGGGCGGCCAAGGACCTGCACCTGGCCGTGCGCGGCTATTACGGCGAAGGCTCGGAGTCCGCCGGCGACTTCTACCAGGTCAGCAACCAGATCACGCTGGGATGCTCCGAGCAGGATCTGCTCGCCGAGTTCCGCGACCGCATTCTCCCCGAGATCATCAAGTACGAGCAGCACGCCCGCCAGATGCTCGTCGAGCGCAACCCGACGCTGCTCGACGATCGGATCTACCGGGCGGTCGGCATCCTGCGGACGGCGCGTCTGCTGGGCGCCGAGGAAGCCATGAAACTTCTCAGCCGCGTGCGGCTGGGAGTCCGGCTCCGCCGGCTGCCGGGTATCGAACTGAGCACGATCAACCACCTGCTGCTGCAGATCCAGACCGCGCACCTGCAGAAGGCCGTCGGGGCAAACCTGAATCCGGATCAACGTCGGGAAGCTCGGGCGAAGATGATGCGCGAGGCGCTGGCCTAAGACCGGACCTACGCTTGCTTGTCCGCAGGGACGCACCCGTCGGTCTTACGGGCAAGTGTGAAGTCGTTCTCGGTAATCCCGCCGGCGTCATGCGTGCTCAGCGTGAGCGTCACCTTGTTGTACCGGATCATGATGTCCGGGTGATGGTTCATTTCTTCGGACAGGTCCGCGACCTTTTCGACGAACGCCATCGATCCGACGAAATCGTCGAAGCGGAAGGTGCGCTGTAGCGAGTCGCCGTTCAACGACCAACTGGGCAACTCGCCGAGGTTCTCCTGGACCTGTTCCGCGCTGAGCTTCTGCATGAGCGGTCTCCTGGTCGCCACTATAGACTCTTTTTTCGGGGTGGCACGGTTGAGCTCGCGGCAGCGAGCTCGGCCGTGGAGCGACGTCCGAAGACACGGCCGAGCTTCGCTCAACCGTGCCACCCGATCCACGCGGTTCGTATACTCATGGCCCATGCCCCGCCTTCAACTGATCCTCGCGACTGTCATCTGCTGTGCGGCGACCGGCTGCGAGTCGCTACGCGGCGATCAGAAGGCCATCACCATCGAGATCGGTGACGAGCGTTTCACGATGGAGGTGGTCAACACCGATGCCGGCCGGATCCAGGGCCTCATGGGCGTCACCGAGATCAGCCCCACAGGGGGAATGATCTTTATCTTCCCGAACAACCAGCTTCGGTCGTTCTGGATGCCCGATTGCCTCGTGGACATCGACGTGATGTTCCTGGACCCCCAGGGCCGCGTCACCGCTCTGCACACGATGAGCGTCGAGCCGCCGCAACGGGCCGATGAGCCCAGACCTGCCTACGAGGGGCGGTTGCCCCGCTACAGCAGCAGCTTTCCGGCCCAGTTCGCGCTCGAGTTCCGGGCTGGCACGCTCAAGAGGCTCGGGGTCGAGGTGAATTCGAAGGTCCCCCTGGACCTGACCCGCCTCAAGGCCGCCGCCCGCTAGACCGATGACCACCGAGAGGCTGCGGCGCGACGACACCGCAGCCATCGGACGCGGGGCGCATGAACAACTGGAACATTGCGATCATCGTTTGCCCCGGCGCCAAGGCGGAGGCCCGGGCGATTCAGCGCCGGCTCGAGGCGAACTGGAACAGCGTTCCCGAAGCGCATTTCAAGCTCCACAAACTTAAGAAACTCGACCAGGCGATGATGGAACAGCTCGACGCCGTCGTGCTGCTGGCGGAAGCGAAGGCGCAGCAGCCGGAGCTCGTGCGACCGCTGACCCAGCTCGACGAGATGCACATTCCGGTCCTGGCGATGCTCGACGGTCCGCCGGCGGCCGGTGGCGTCTTCGAGTACTCGAGCGTCCTCATCGAAGACCGGACCACCAACGGCGCGGTGATCTGCTCGCGTTTGCACGGCATGCTGCATCGCCAACGTGAGATCAACCGCTTGCGTCACGAAGTGACCGTGTCCCGGCTGTCGCACGGCGGGCTCGGCGACGAGGTCGAGCGGATGCATGACGAACTCCAGCTCGCCGCGCATGCCCAGCGAGAACTCCTGCCGCGAGAGCTTCCATCGTTGCACGGGGTCTCGATCGCCACCTTGTGGCGCCCGGCGCAGTGGGTGTCCGGCGACATCTACGACGTGCTGCAGCTCGACGAGGATCGCATCGCCTTGTTCCTCGCCGATGCGGTCGGCCACGGCGTCACCGCCGCCCTCATGACCATGGTCATCAGCCAGTCGCTGACCACCCGCGTCACCGAAGGATCGGTCGATCGCATCCTGGAGCCCAGCGAGGTCCTGGCCCGCCTCAACGGCCAACTCCTCGGGCGCCGTATGCATCCAAGCCGCTTCGCGACGGCGGTGTACGCCGTCGTGGACTGCCGTCGCCGCGTCCTGACCGTCGCCACGGCGGGACACCCGCCGCCGTTCATGATCCCAAAGAACGGCCAGCCGGAGTTCCTGGACACCTCCGGTGGTCTGCTCGGAGTCTTCGAAGACGAGACCTACGACCAGCTCGAGGTGGCGCTGTCACCCGGCGACCGACTGCTGCTCTATACGGACGGGTTTGAGCAGGCCTTCCCCGACACCTCCGGCAATGCGACGTGCCGCGCCAACAACCACTACCGCGACGAGTTCGGGAAACTCAGCGAGCTTGACGATCCGCAGGACATGATCGACGCCATCAGCCGACGTCTGGACGTTCAGGAGGGTTCGCTGAACCAGGCTGACGACCTGACGCTGCTGTGCGTCCACGCGGGCGAAACGACGCCACAGAGTGAGAAGCTCGCGGCATAGCGGAGAAAAACACACCGGGTATGAGAAAAAGACACCGGGTGTAATTTTCAGCGGCTGGAAATTACACCCGGTGTCTTTTTCTCATACCCGGTGTGTTTTTCTCATCCAGCTCACGACAATCTTTGCCACGTAATCCACTTCGATATTGACCTGTCCGCCCTCGCGCAGCGCGGCCAGGTTCGTCAGGTTGAGCGTGGTGGGAATCAGCGCCACCTCGAACCACGTGTCCCCCTCCGCCGCCACGGTCAGTGACACACCATCGACGGCGATCGATCCCTTGTCGACGATGAACGCCGCCAGTTCCGACGACGGCTCGATGCGAAGGCGGCGTTCAGAGCCATCGGTCGTCACCGACCGCACCAGGGCCACGCCGTCCACGTGCCCCTGCACGATGTGGCCGCTCATGAGCGTCGCTGCGGTCACGGCGGGCTCCAGGTTAACTTTGTCGCCGACGGCCAGGCCGCCCAGCGTGGTCGTGCGGAGCGTCTGGGGCACGACGTCGAAACGGAGCGTCGAGACGCCGGCGGCCCCCTGCGTGACCGTCAGGCAGCAGCCGTTAACGGCGACGGAGTCGCCGAGGGCTGGATGGGTGTCCCACCCGCGGGTGTCGATGTGCAGGGTCTGCCCGGTGGCACATCGGGTAACGGCGGTAACCTCACCCAAGTGTTGAACTATCCCGGTGAACATCGCATCAGTTCCGGCGTTCGGCTCGTACGCTACTATCCTTGACTAACCGTCGGGTGGCCCCGTGCCCGTCACATGATCTCCCAGTTGCCATTGGAAGGATACGGTCGATGAAGGCTCGGACAATTCTCCTGGTCGGCGTGTCCGGCGTCATCGTGGCCGGCGGCATCAGTTGTACGCCGTCCAGTGGACCGTCGCATCGACACTCGGCGACCGCCGGGGCGTCCTCCGTCGATCTCGAGCGCGATTACCTTATCGGGTACCTATCCGCCCGCAAGCTTGGCCTCCGGATCAACTTCCAGACCCACACGTATCCGGAAGACGAATCAGGGATCCAACTGATGTCGGTCCAGGGAGACGCGATCTTCGTGCTTGACGGCGTCAACTTCCTGACACGTCTGCGGCGTTCCAACGGCCAGCGTCTCTGGCGGCTGCCGATCGCCAGCCGACTCGACATCATCCAGGGTATCACCTATCAGCCCCTGACCGAGCGTGTCTTCCTGACATCCACGTCGCATCTTCTCGTGCTCGACGACGACACGGGTTCGATGATCGACAAGCAGGAACTGGGGCAGATCGCCAGCACCGCCCCGGTCGTGTACGGCGAGTTCTTCATCTACGGGTCCCGCAACGGGCAGGTCGTCTGGCACTCGTCCCAGGTCGGCTACCAGTGGCGCGGTTACCAGGTCTCTCCGACGATTCGTGTCGCGCCGCTGCTGGTCGGCGGTGTCATCGTCGTGACCGGCTCCGACGGCCGGGTGATGGTGCTCGACGCGGGCTCGGCCGCCGGCATCTGGAACAAGCGGCTGCTCAACGAGGTGGCGGCGGCGCCGACCACGCACGACGGCCTGCTGTACATCGCCGGTCTCGACCAGTACCTGTGGGCGATCGACCTTGCCAGCGGCCGGACGCTCTGGAAGTACCTGGCGGAAGTGCCGCTGAAGAACCCGCCGACGGTACTGGACGGGCAGTTGTACGTGCAGATCCAGGGCACTGGGCTCCACTGCTTCGCCCCCCATCCGCTCGACACGCCGGGCGGCGAGATCCTGTGGACGGCCCCGGACGTCACCGGCGATGTCATCGGCGCCCACGGGCACCGATTGTTCGTATGGGACGCCGCCGCGCGGGTCCTCGCCATCGTTGACGCCACCCGCGGTGGTGTCATGACGACGGTCGCCCTGCCGGACGTGAAGCACCTGTACATGCTGGGCACCGACGAGCTCTACGCCGCCGGCGACGACGGCCGCGTGATCGGCTTGTCACCCACGGACCGGAAGAGGACCCAGTAGAAAAGGACCCAGGGTCCTTTTTGGCGGCGAAAAAGGACCCCGGGTTCTTTCCGTCTTACAGTGCAACAGGTGTCCGACACTCCCGACGTCATTCCGATCCGCCGGGCCCTGCTCTCGGTCAGCGACAAGACCGGGCTGGTCGAATTCGCCCGTGTCCTGGATCGCCGCGGCATACAGCTCGTATCAACCGGTGGTACCGCGCGCACGCTCGAGGAAGCCGGCCTCGCAGTCACCGCCGTCGAGGCCCTCACAGGCGTCGCCGAGATGATGGGCGGGCGTGTCAAGACGCTGCACCCGGCGGTACACGGTGCGGTGCTCGCCCGACGCAACCTCGACGAGGACCTCGACGCGATGCGGGAGCACGGCATCACGCCCATCGATCTCGTGTGCGTCAACCTGTACCCCTTCCAGCAGACGATCAGCCAAACCGACACGACACCCGACGAGGCCATCGAGCAGATCGACATCGGCGGCCCGGCGATGGTGCGGTCCGCCGCGAAGAACCACGCGTTCGTTGCGATCGTGACGTCGCCGGATCAGTACCAACAGCTGGCTGCCGAACTCGACGCCAACGACGGCGGCACCACGATGGGGTTCCGCCGGCGTCTGGCCGCCGCGGCGTTCCGGCTCACGGCGAGCTACGACGGCCACATCAGCCATTGGATGGACACGACGGCTCCGCCCGTGCAGCGTGAGCTCCGCTACGGTGAGAACCCCCACCAGGCCGCGTGGCTGCACGCATCGGCCCGGGAGGGCGACGGCTCCGACGGCGCGGCCATCCCGACCGCCAGCGTCCTGCACGGCAAGACGCTCAGCTACAACAACATTCAGGACGCGGCCGCGGCGCTGCTGGTCGTCCAGGACCTCCACAGGGTCGCCCCCGGCAAGGCCTGCGCAGCGATCATCAAGCACACCAACGCGTGCGGGGCTGCGTTCGCCGAGAGTCTCGCCGAGGCGTTCGGGCTCGCGTACGAGGGCGACCCGACCGCCGCGTACGGCGGCATCCTCGCCGTCAGCCGGACCGTCGGCCCGGACACGGCCGACCTGATCTGCGAGGGGCAGCGGTTCTTCGAGGTCATCGTGGCGCCGGGCTACGACGACGAAGCGTTGGCGACGCTCCGAGCGCGATGGAAGAACGTGCGGTTGCTGGCGGTCGGCGAATTGGACGCGGCGGTCGCACCCACCGAGACGGAATCCCGTTCGATCCCCGGCGGTGTTCTCGTCCAGGAGCGTGACACCGCGATCGCGCAACCGGAGGCGTGGAAGCATGCGGCCGGCCCCGCGCCGCGGGACCGGATGCTCGATGACGCCGTCTTCGCGTGGACGGTCGTCAAGCACCTGCGATCCAATGCCGTGGCAATCGCCGCCGGCGGCCGCCTGCTCGGCGGCGGATGCGGGTTGGTCGACCGCGTCTCGGCATGCCGGCTGGCGATCGAAAAGGCCGGCGAGAAACTCGCACAGCACGATGGCGTCGTCGCCGCCTCCGATGCGTTCTTCCCTTTCGCCGACGGCCCGAAGCTCCTCATCGAGGCCGGCGTCACCTGCATCGTCCACCCCGGCGGCTCGAAACGAGACCAGGAAACCTTTGATGCCTGCAATGACGCCGGCGTCACGTGCATGCTGACGGGCATCCGACATTTCAAACACTAGTCCGGGTGGCACGGTTGACGTCGCGAAGCGACGTCGGCCGTGTCTTCGGACGTCGCTCCACGGCCGAGCTCGCTGGCGCGAGCTCAACCGTGCCACCCCGACACGCGCTATCGTACGACCACCCATGTACGACCCGAGCATCATCGACTTCGGGCGTCGCAGCGACGACTACGCGACCTTCCGCCCAGGTTTTCCCGACTCGTTCTACGACAGGCTGGGGGCCCATGTGGCCCTTTCGGAAACGACCGCGGTCGACCTCGGCACCGGTCCGGGGATCGTGGCGCTGGCGTTGGCAGAGCGCGGCGCCCGGGTGACCGGTTTCGACATCGCGGACAACCAGATCGCCGCAGCGCGGCGTCGGGCGACCGAACTCGGCCTCGACCATCGGGCGCAGTTCCGTGTCGGCCCCGCCGAGAACACGCAACTGCCCGATGAATCTGCGGACCTCGTCATCGCGGGCCAGTGCTGGGGCTGGTTCGACCACGACCGGGCGATGGCCGAGGTCGTTCGCCTGCTGCGACCCGGCGGCACGCACGTCATCGCTCATTTCTGCTACCTGCCCGGCCGAAGCGCCGTCGCGGGGCGCACCGAGCAGCTCATCAAGGAGCACAATCCGGCGTGGGCGATGGGCGGTCGTGACGGCATCTACGAGGACCACATCGAGGCGATGCAGGTGCTCGGCATGAAACTCGTCGAGCAGTTCTGCTACGACCACCTGCAGCCGTTCACACACGAGCAATGGCGCGGCCGCATTCGAACGAGCAACGGCGTCGGCTCCGGCGTGATGAGCGACCAACGGGTCGACGCCTTCGACCGCGCACTGGCCGCGCTGCTGGAGACCGAGTTTCCCGCCGAGCCGCTGATGATCGAACACCGCGTGTGGGCCGTCATCACACGCAAGCCCGTGGCGGTCCGGCCATGACGGCCCGCCCGCCGTCCGCGGTACGGGGCGACGACGGCACCCGCCGGTGCTGGTGGTGCGTCGGCGATCCCCTGTACATCCGGTACCACGACCAGGAGTGGGGCCGGCCGAACCTCGACGACCGTCACCTGTTCGAGCACTTCTGCCTCGAGGGTTTCCAGGCCGGTCTCAGCTGGATCACGGTCCTGCGCAAGCGTGTCAACTTTCGCGAGGCGTTCGCGGACTTCGACATCGAGGCGGTCGCGCGGTTCAACAAGCGAAGCGTGGCGCGGATGCTGCGCAACGAGGGCATCATCCGGCATCGCGGCAAGATCCAATCGGCGATCAACAACGCGAGACGGGCGTTGGAACTCATCGACGACCACGGATCCATCGCGGCCTACGTCTGGCAGTTCGAGCCGACACGCTCACCGCGGCGACGCATCACGCGTGGCACGCTACCCGCAACGAGCCCGGAGTCGATCGCCCTGGCCAAGGCTCTCAAGAAACTCGGCTGGTCATTCGTCGGACCGACCGGCATGTACGCGCTCATGCAGGCAATCGGCGTGATCAATGATCACGTCGCCACCTGCGACAC
>SMVB01017569.1_pt1 | contig 20418 bp, 16 predicted proteins | sample 2456461 | NCBI WGS metagenome assembly SMVB01 (sample SAMN11095934, study PRJNA526329) | marine sediment metagenome | biome: Marine sediment; feature: Surficial sediment; material: Deep marine sediment; isolation source: Hadal surficial sediment | place: Pacific Ocean | collected 2014-05 | depth...
CGACGATCTCTACGTCGGCGTGCCGGTGGTGATCGGCGCCGGCGGCGTCGAGCGCATCGTCGAGATCGCGCTCGACGCCGAGGAACAGGCGATGTTCGATCACTCGGTCGCCGCGGTGCGCGCCCTCTGTGAGGCGATCCCGCTCTAAGGTGTCAATATTTTCCATGGCGGTTCAGATGTTTCTCTCCCCGCAACGGGTTGCGCGGGGATTTTCGAGTGTTAAAGTAGATTTGCAAATAATCGTCGGGTCGCCTGTTCCGCCCAAGATCAGGCGACAGTCGAGGTAGCATGAATATTCACGAGTATCAGGCCAAGGGACTGCTGGCGAAATACGGCGTGGCGGTGCCGCGCGGTGGTGTCGCGTTCTCGGTCGACGAGGCGGTCAAGGTGGCCGAGGATCTCGGCGGTCCAGTCTGGGTGGTCAAGGCGCAGATCCACGCCGGCGGCCGCGGCAAGGGCGGCGGCGTCAAGCTCGCCAAATCGATCGACGAGGTCGCGAGCCTCGCCGGCGAGATACTCGGCATGACCCTGGTGACGCCGCAGACCGGCCCGGCCGGCAAGCTGGTCAAACGCATCTACGTCGAGGACGGCTGCGACATCGCGCGCGAACTCTACCTCGGCATGCTGGTCGACCGGACCACGGGCCGCATCACCGTGATGGCCTCGACCGAGGGCGGCGTCGAGATCGAGGAGGTCGCCGCGGCGACGCCCGAGAAGATCATCAAGGTCGCGATCGACCCGGCGATCGGCCTGCAGCCCTATCACGCGCGCCGGATCGCCTTCGGCCTCGGCCTCGAGGGCAAGCAGGTGTCGTCGGCGGTGCGCTTCATCTCAGGCGCCTATGACGCCTTCCTGGCGACCGACGCGTCGATGGTCGAGATCAACCCGCTGGTCGTTACCGGCGCCGGCGAGGTCATCGCGCTCGACGCCAAGATCAACTTCGACGACAACGCCCTGTTCCGGCACGCCGACATCGCCGAGATGCGCGACGAGGACGAGGAGGACCCGACCGAGCTCGAGGCCTCGAAGCACGAGCTCAGCTACGTCAAGCTCGACGGCAACATCGGCTGCATGGTCAACGGCGCCGGGCTCGCCATGTCGACCATGGACATCATCAAGCTGTACGGCGGCGAGCCGGCCAACTTCCTCGACGTCGGCGGCGGCGCGACGCAGGAGCGCGTGACCATCGCCTTCAAACTGATCCTCACGGACCCCAACGTCGAGGGCATCTTGGTCAACATCTTCGGCGGCATCATGCGTTGCGACGTGATCGCCGAGGGCGTCGTCGCGGCGGCGCGCGAGCTCGACCTCGCGGTGCCGCTGGTGGTCCGCCTGGAAGGCACCAACGTCGACCTGGGCAGGAAGATTCTCGCCGAATCGGATCTCGCCGTGGTTTCGGCCGACAACCTCGCCGACGCCGCCGAAAAGATCGTCAAGGCCGTCCGGGAGGCCGCGTGATGGCCGTGCTCGTCGACCACGACACCAAGATCATCTGCCAGGGCTTCACCGGCTCGCAGGGCACCTTCCACTCCGAGCAGGCGCTCGCTTATGGCAGCCAGGTGGTCGGCGGCGTGACGCCGGGCAAGGGCGGCACGACGCATCTCGATCTGCCGGTCTTCAACACGGTCGCCGAGGCGGTCGCGGCGACCGGCGCCGACGCCTCGGCGATCTACGTGCCGCCGCCGTTCGCGGCCGACGCCATCCTCGAGGCGATCGACGCCGGAGTCGGCCTCGTGGTGTGCATCACCGAAGGCATTCCGGTGCTCGACATGGTGCGCGTCAAGCGTGCGTTGATCGGTTCCGCGACCCGGCTTCTCGGACCCAACTGCCCGGGCGTCATCACGCCGGATGCCTGCAAGATCGGCATCATGCCCGGCCACATCCACCTGCGCGGCAGCATCGGCATCGTCTCGCGCTCGGGCACGCTGACCTACGAGGGCGTCGCGCAGACCACCGCCGCCGGGCTCGGCCAGTCGACCTGCATCGGCATCGGCGGCGACCCGATCAACGGCACCGACTTCATCGATTGCCTCGAGCTCTTTCTCGGCGACGACGAAACCGAGGGCATCATCATGATCGGCGAGATCGGCGGTTCGGCCGAAGAGGAGGCCGCCGCATTCCTGCGCCGCGACAAGCGCAAGAAGCCGGTCGTCGGTTTCATCGCCGGGCGCACCGCGCCGCCCGGCCGGCGCATGGGCCACGCCGGCGCGATCATCGCCGGCGGCAAGGGCGGCGCCGAGGACAAGATCGAGGCGATGAAGAGCGCCGGCATCGCGGTCGCCGATTCGCCGGCCAGTCTCGGCAGCACGATGTTGAAAGTCATAAAGGGCTAGCCGGCGGTCAACGACCGGTTAGGGAAGACATGCGAAGCACACCCAATCCACTACGGTAACTAGGACCATGGGACAAATGCTCGAAGAGACGTCTTTCCTCTACGGCGCCAATTCGGATTTCATCGAGGACCTCTACACCCGTTACCTGCGCGATCCGCAGTCGGTCGATCCGAGCTGGCAGAACTTCTTCGCCGGACTCGGCGACGACATGCCGGCGGTGCTCGACGAGATGCGCGGCGCCACCTGGGCGCCCCGCATGACCGCCTGTACGCCCGAGGTCGGCGCCGAGGACGACGGCTTCAACGGCCAGGTGGTGGCGCGCGAGACGCCGGCCGCGGCGGCGGCCGCGCCGGCGATGGACGCCGAGGCCGTCCACGAGGCGACGCGCGACAGCATTCGCCTGCAGATGCTGATCCGCGCCTACCGCGTGCGCGGCCATCTGATCGCCTCGCTCGACCCGCTCGGCCTCGTCGGCGAGAAGCACCATCCCGAGCTCGACCCCGCGACCTACGGCTTCACCGCCGAGGACCTCGACCGCGAAATCTTCACCGACGGCGCGCTCGGCCTCGAGCAGGCGACGCTGCGCAAGGTGCTGACGGTGGTCAAGAAGACCTATTGCTCGAAGGTCGGCGTCGAGTTCATGCACATCCAGTATCCCGACCAGAAGTCGTGGATCCAGCAGCGCGTCGAGAGCACGCGCAACACCACCCAGCTGAGCAACGACGAACAGAAGAAAATTCTCGCGCAGCTCTACGAGTCCGAGGGTTTCGAGCGCTTCCTGCACATCAAGTACGTGGGCACCAAGCGGTTCTCGCTCGAGGGCGCCGAGAGCACCATTCCGCTGATCGAGGCGGTCATCGAGAAGGCCAGCGAGCTGGGCGTCGAGGAGATCGTGCTCGGCATGCCGCACCGCGGCCGGCTCAACTTGCTGACCTCGGTGATGGCCAAGTCCTACGCCGCGGTGTTCTCCGAGTTCCAGGGCGAATCGGCGAACCCGGACGACGTCCAGGGTTCGGGCGACGTCAAATACCATCTCGGTGTGTCGGCCGACCGCGATATGCCGAACGGCCGCTCGATCCACCTCAGCCTGACGGCGAACCCGTCGCACCTCGAGGCGGTCAACCCGGTGGTCGCCGGCAAGACGCGCGCCAAGCAGAACCAGCGCGGCGACGAGGAGCGCAAGCGGGTGATGGGCGTTCTCTTGCACGGCGACGCCGCCTTCGCCGGCCAGGGTCTGGTCGCCGAGACGCTCGGCCTGTCGCAGCTGCGCGGGCACCGCACCGGCGGCACCATCCACGTCATCGTCAACAACCAGATCGGCTTCACCACGAGCCCGAAGTATTCGCGCTCGTCGCCCTATCCGTCCGATGTCGCCAAGATGGTTCAGGCGCCGATCTTCCACGTCAACGGCGACGACCCGGAAGCCGTCGTACACGTCGCCCGTCTCGCCGTCGAGTTCCGCCAGCGCTTCAACTGCGATGTCGTCATCGACATGTTCTGTTACCGCCGACACGGCCACAACGAGGGCGACGAGCCGGCCTTCACCCAGCCGTTGATGTACCGCAAGATCGCCCAGCACCCGACGACGCGGCAGCTCTACACCGAGAAGCTGATCGCCGATGGCGCGCTGACGCCGCGCGCGGCCGAGGCGCTGATCCGCGATTTCAACGAGCGCCTCGAGGCCGATCTCGAGGCCTCCAAGGGCTACAAGCCGAACAAGGCCGACATGCTCGACGGCGTCTGGGCGGATCTCGAGCAGGCCGAGGCAGCGGGCGCGCGGCGCGGCGAGACCGCCGTGCCGGTCAAAATTCTGAAGCAGGTCGGCGCCGCGCTCGCGGCGACGCCCGAGGGCGTCAACATCAACCGCAAGGTCGAGCGCGTGCTCGCGGCGCGGCGCAAGATGATCGAGACCGGCCAGAATATCGACTGGGCGATGGCCGAGGCGCTCGCCTTCGGCACGCTGTTGTGCGAGGGCAACGGCGTGCGCCTGGTCGGCCAGGATTCGGGCCGCGGCACCTTCAGCCATCGCCATTCGGTGCTGGTCGACCAGACCGACGAGCGGCGCTACGTGCCGCTCAACCACATCCGCGACGGCCAGGCGACCTACGAGGTCGTCGACAGCATGCTGTCCGAGGCCGCCGTGCTCGGCTACGAATACGGCTATTCGCTCGCCGACCCCGAGACGCTGGTGTTGTGGGAGGCGCAGTTCGGCGATTTCGCCAACGGCGCGCAAGTCATCATCGATCAGTTCATCGCGCCCGGTGAATCGAAATGGCTGCGCATGTGCGGCCTGGTCATGTTGCTGCCGCACGGCTACGAGGGGCAGGGGCCCGAGCATTCGTCTGCCCGGCTCGAACGCTTTCTGCAGATGTGCGCCGAGGACAACATGCAGGTCGTCAACTGCACGACGCCGGCCAACTACTACCATGTGCTGCGCCGCCAGCTCCGGCGCAAGTTCCGCAAACCGCTGGTCGTGATGACGCCAAAATCGCTGCTGCGCCACAAGCGCTGCGTTTCGCGTCTCGCCGACTTCGGCCCGGGCACCGCGTTCCATCGCGTCATGTATGAAAACGAGATGCCGGCGCCCGACGACGAGATCAGGCGCGTCGTGCTGTGCAGCGGCAAGGTGTTCTACGACCTCGAGGCCGAGCGCGACGCGCGCGAGCTGAAGGACGTCACCATGCTGCGGCTCGAGCAACTCGCGCCGTTCCCCGAGAAGGCGCTCGAGGCCGAACTCGCCCGCTTCCCGCGGGCCGACGTGGTGTGGTGCCAGGAAGAGCCGCAGAACATGGGCGCCTGGACCTTCGTCGCGCCGAAGATCGAAGCGATGCTGTTGAAGCTCGGCAGCGCGTGCAAGCGGCCGCGCTACGTCGGTCGCGTCGAGGCGGCCTCGCCGGCGACCGGGCAGCATCGGGTCCATCTGGCCGAACAAGCGGCGTTGGTCGGCGACGCGCTTACCATCTGAGTCGGCACTGGGAGGGTCGAGGCGACAATGAGCGTTGAAATCAGAGTGCCCACGCTGGGCGAGTCGGTCACCGAGGCGACGGTCGCCAAATGGTTCAAGGCGCCGGGCGACGCCGTCGCCGCCGACGAGACGTTGCTCGAACTCGAGACCGACAAGGTCACCATGGAGGTGCCGGCGCCGGCCGCCGGCCGGCTCGCCGAAATCCTCGTCGCCGAGGACGAGAACGTCGAAGTCGGCGCGATCCTGGGTTTGATCGACGAGGGCGCTGCCGGCGAAGCCGCAGCGCCCGCCGCCGAAACCGAGCCCGAGCCTGAGCCCGAACCCGCGGCGCCGGCCGCCGAGATGCCGCTGTCGCCGGCGGTCCGCAAGCTGATCGACGAGAACGACCTCGACGCCACGGCGATCGCGGGTACCGGCAAGGACGGCCGGCTGACCAAGGGTGACGTGCTGAAGGCGCTGGAAGGCGCGGCGGCCGCCGCGCCGGCGCCCGTGCCGGTGCCTGAAGCCGCCCCGGCGGCCAAGCCGGCGCCGGCGCCGTCGGGACCGCGCCCAGACGCCGACCGCGAGCAGCGCGTGCGCATGACGCGGCTGCGCCAGCGCGTCGCCGAGCGGCTCAAGGAGGCGCAGAACACCGCGGCGCTGCTGACCACCTTCAACGAAGTCGACATGTCGGCGGCGATGGCGCTGCGCAAGACCTATCGCGACGCCTTCGAGAAGAAGCACGGCGTGCGCCTCGGCTACATGTCGTTCTTCGTCACCGCGGCGATCGTCGGGCTGAAGGAGATTCCGGCGGTCAACGCCGAGATCGACGGCACCGACATGGTCTACAAGAACTACTACAACATCGGCGTCGCCGTCGGCTCGCCCCGGGGCCTCGTCGTGCCGGTGCTGCGCGACGCCGACCGGATGAGCTTCGCCCAGGTCGAGAAGTCGATCCATCAGCTCGCGGTCAAGGCGCGCGACGGCAAACTCGCGCTCGAGGACCTGATCGGCGGCACCTTCACCATCTCGAACGGCGGCGTCTACGGCTCGCTGCTGTCGACGCCGATCCTCAATCCGCCGCAGTCGGCCATCTTAGGCATGCACAAGATCCAGCAGCGGCCGATGGTGGTCGACGGCAATATCGAGGCCCGGCCGATGATGTATCTGGCGCTGAGCTACGATCACCGCATGATCGACGGTCGCGAGGCGGTGACCTTCCTGGTGCGCGTCAAGGAGTGCATCGAGGACCCCGAGCGGCTGCTGCTCGACGTCTGAGTCGAATAAAACACGCTGCGGCGTCGAACGCGCGGCGACAGGGGGCGGGATATGGCGAACGACAGCTTCGACGTGGTGATCATCGGCGGCGGACCGGGCGGCTACGTCGCCGCGATCCGCGCCGCGCAGCTCGGGCTTTCGACCGCCTGCGTCGAGCGCCGCGGCACGCTCGGCGGTACCTGCCTCAACGTCGGCTGCATCCCGTCCAAGGCGCTGCTGCACGATTCCGAACTGTTCGAGATGGCCGGCCACCACCTCGGCGCCCATGGCGTCATGGTCTCGGGCGTCAAGCTCGACTTGGCCGCGATGATGAAGCGCAAGGAGGGCGTCGTCGGCGACCTGACCAAGGGCATCGCGCATCTGTTGAAGAAGAACAAGGTCGAATACGTCGAAGGCGCCGGCCGCGTAACCGGCAAGCGCGAGGTCACGGTCGCGCTCGCCGACGGCGGCGAGCGCGTGCTCGGCGCGGCCAACATCATCGTCGCGACCGGCTCCGAGCCGATGCCGCTCAAGGGCGTGGCCGTCGACGAGAAGCGCATCGTGTCGTCGGCCGGCGCGCTGACGTTGCCTAAGGTGCCCAAGCACATGGTCGTCATCGGCGGCGGCTATATCGGGCTCGAGCTCGGCTCGGTGTGGCGCCGGCTCGGCGCGAAGGTCACCGTGGTCGAGTTTCTCGACCGCATCACGCCGGGTATGGACGGCGAGGTCTCCAAGCAGTTTCAGCGCATCCTCGCCAAGCAGGGCATGGTGTTCCGGCTCAAGACCAAGGTGACCGGCGCCAAGGTCGGCGCCAAGGACGTCACGTTGACCGTCGAGCCGGCCGCGGGCGGCGAGGCCGAGACGATCAAGGCCGACGTCGTGCTGCTCTCGATCGGCCGGCGCGCCTTCACCGACGGCCTCGGCCTCAAGGCCGTCGGCGTCGTGCTCGACGAGGCGGGCCGGGTGATGATCGACAGCCACTTCCGCACCAACGTCGACGGCATCCACGCGATCGGCGACGTCGTCGCCGGGCCGATGCTGGCGCACAAGGCCGAGGACGAGGGCATGGCCTGCGCCGAGATCATCGCCGGCCAGTCGGGCCACGTGAACTACGACGCCATTCCGGGCGTCGTCTACACTTGGCCCGAGGTCGCCACGGTCGGCAAGACCGAGGAAGAGCTCAAGGCCGCCGGCGTCGACTACAAGGTCGGCAAGTTCCCGTTCATGGCCAACAGCCGGGGCCGCACCAACGCGCAGACCGACGGCTTCGTCAAGCTGCTCGCCGACGCCGTGACCGACCGCGTGCTCGGCGTCCATATGATCGGGCCGGATGCCGGCGAGATGATCGCCGAGGCGGTGCTGGCGATGGAGTTCGGCGCCTCGGCCGAGGACATCGCGCGGACCTGCCACGCCCACCCGACGCTGTCGGAGGCGGTGCGCGAAGCGGCGCTCGCCGTCGCCGCCCGGCCGATCCACATTTAATTCAGCGCGAACATTGGCCACCACCCCGAGGGGACACCTTTCCGACCGCAACCTGCTCCTCGTCATGTGCGCCGCCGAGGTGTTCGGCATGCTGGGCATCGCGTCTTTTTCGGCGCTGCTGCCGACCATGCAGGCCGAATGGACGCTGAGCTACGCCGACGCCGGCTGGATCACCGGCATCTATTTCGCCGGCTACGCGCTTTCGGTGCCGGTCTTGGTCAGCCTGACCGACCGGGTCGATCCGCTGCGCATCTACCTGTTCTCGACCGCGCTGGGGGCCTTGAGCCTGCTCGGCTTCGCGCTGATCGCCGACGGCTTCTGGAGCGCGCTGATCTTCCGCACCTTCAGCGGTGTCGCGCTGGCCGGCACCTACATGCCCGGCCTCAAGGCGCTGACCGACCGCATCGAGGGGCCGGGCCAGCCGCGCGCCGTCGCCTTCTACACCTCGAGCTTCGGCATCGGCACCGCCCTTTCGTTCCTGGTCGCCGGCGAGGTCGCGGCGCTGTGGTCGTGGCAGTGGGCCTTCGGCGTCGCCGCGCTCGGCGCGCCGGTCGCGATGGTGCTCGCCGGCTGGGCCTTGACCGTGCGCCGCGGCACGGTGCATCCGGTGCCCGAGACGCATCTGCTCGATTTCCGCCCGGTGCTGCGCAACCGCGAGGCGATGGGCTACATCCTGGCCTACGCGGCGCACAATTGGGAGCTGTTCGGCCTGCGCGGTTGGATCGTCGCCTTCCTGGTCTTCAGCCAGACGCTGCAGCCCGGCTATGGGGGGTGGAACGTCACGCTGATCGCGACGCTGGTGGCGCTGATCGCCGTGCCGTCGAGCATCATCGGCGGCGAGATCGCCATGCGCTTCCCGCGGCGCCGCTACATCGCGACGATCATGAGCATCTCGGCGCTGCTCGCCGCGCTCTATGGCTTCACGGCCGGTTTGCCGTTCCCGCTGGTCGCCGCGTTGGCGATGGTCTACGGCATGTTCGTCACCGCCGATTCGGCGGCGATCACGACAGGCGCCGTGCAGGCCGCGCCGGAGGGCGGCCGTGGCGCGGTGATGGCGGTGCATGCGGGGCTCGGCTTCGTCGGCGCCTTCATCGGCCCGCTCGCCTTCGGCGTCGTGCTCGACATCGCCGGCGCCGACCACCTGCTGGGCTGGGGCCTCGCCTTCGCCAGCCTCGGTGTCGCCGTCTTCATGGGCCCGGTCGCGCTGGCGCTCCTGGCGCGGCGTATTAAAACGTAAGCAGTATACAATTAACTGTTCCGGCAACCCGTCAATAAATATATACTGCTTACGTTTAAATCAGGCGTCGGTTTCAAGCAGGTGGTGGCGCAGCAGGACCAGGCGGTCGTTGCCCCAGAACAGGCGGTCGCCGGCGAAGAAGGTCGGTACGCCGAACGCGCCGCGCGCCTGCACGGCGTCGACCGTGGCGGCGAGTTCGGCGTCCAGCGTGGCGTCGGCGCGCGTCGCGGCGAAGGCGTCGCGGTCGAGGCCGACGTCCTCGGCGAGGCGCGCATAGACCGCTTCGTCGATCACCCCGCCGTCGACGAATACCTTGCGAAACAGCGCGTGGCTGTAGGGCACGACGGCGCCGAGCCGTTTGGCCGCGCCCGCCGCGCGGGCCAGATCGGCGGGCACGTAATGATCGAAATTCGGCTCGTTGTAGGGCACGCCGTAGAACGCCGCCCAGCTTTCGGCGTCATAGCGCCGGTAGGCCCAATCGTATTGGCCCGAGATGACGCTGCCGTCGAACGGGTCGCCGCCGCCGCGCGGGATCAGCGCGCGGCTGTCGATCGGGTGCCAAGCGACGCGGCAGCCGGTTTCGGCCTCGAGCGCGGCGATCTGGGTCGCCGCCAGATAGGAATAGCGGCTGCCCAGGCCATAGTAGAAATCGACGGTCGGCCCCGTCATCCGCGGGCCTTGGGGTGCGCCGCGTGGTAGACCCTGAGCAGGCTCTCGGCGTCGACTTCGGTGTAGCGCTGGGTGGTCGAGAGCGAGGCGTGGCCGAGCAGCTCCTGGATGGTGCGCAGATCGCCGCCCGCGGCCAGCAGGTGGGTCGCGAAGCTGTGGCGCAGCGCGTGCGGCGTCGCATTGGCCGGCAGACCGAGGAAGCCGCGCAACATGCGGAGCCGCGCCTGAATCACGCTGGCGTTGAGCCGGCCGCCGCGGGCGCCGACGAACAGCGGGCCGTCGTCGCCGAGCTGGTAGGGGCAGGCGGCGAGATAGTCGGCGATCGCGGCGCGCACCACCGCGAGCAGCGGGACGACGCGCTGCTTGTCGCCCTTGCCGGTGATGACGATCGCCGCGTCGCCGCGCCCGGCGCTGGGCAGGGCGCCGCGGTCGAGCCCCAACGCCTCGCCGATCCGCAGGCCGGCGCCGTAGAGCAGCGCGATCAGCGCCCGGTCGCGTTTGCCGATCCACGGCGTCGCGCCGAGCTCGCCGACCGCCTCGACCGTGGCGCGCGCTTGGTCGACGGTCAGGGGCCGCGGCGCCGGCCGCTGCTGCTTGGGCGTGCGCAACGCGGCTAACGCCGGATTGTGGACGAGACCTTCCTTATCCAAATGGCGGAAGAACCCGCGGACAACCGAAACGGCGCGCGCACGCGACGCGGGCGTCAGGCCATCCATGGCACGCTTGGCCAGCCAGCTTCGGAAGTCGGTTATGCGCAGCGCGCCGAGATCGGCGAGACTCGGCCGGCCGCCCAAGTGCTCGGAGAGGAAAGCGAGGAAGCCGGCGAGGTCGCGGTCGTAGGCGTCGAGCGTATGCGCCGAGGCGCGCCGCTCGTCGGCCAGCCAGCGCCGCCAGCGCTCGACCGCCTCGACCAGCGCGGGGGCGGCGGTGATCTCGATGGCGGGTACGCGGGTCATCTCAAAAACAGTCCCGTAACTACGAACCACACGCCGCGGCGCGCCGCCGCGAGCGCTGTTTGTGCGCGGCGCGCCGCCGCGACGGTTACTTACGCGCCGCCGCCGGCAGGTCGAGCCAGGTGCGCATGCAGAGCTCCAACGCGCGGGCCAGGAAGTCGATCAGCTCGGCGCTGCGGCCGGTGCGGAAGCGGCCGGTGTGCCGCGAACCGAGCGCCAGCAGGCAGGCCGGCGCGGAGGCGCCGAGCGCGATACGCACCAGCACGGCCGAGCGAACCAGCCCGGCGCCGGCGCCGAAGACGCGCGCGTCGCCGGCATCCTCCGGGGCGCAAACCATGTCGCGCTCGGTGCCGAGCACGGCGTCGATGATGCCTGGCTCGACACACAGCACGCGGGCGCGGGCGTCGCGCGGCACGCTGTCGGCGCAATTCTCGACGCACAGCGTCGAGACGTCGAGGTCGAGCAGCGACAGGAAGTCGACGGTTACGACCTCGATCAGATGCTCGAAGGTCGTCGCGCCGAGCATGGCGATCGCCGCGGCGTGCACCTGGCGCTGTTTCGACAGGCTGCGCCGGCTGGTCGAGACGAGGGCGGATTGCTCGTCCCGCAGCGCGCCGATCTCGCGGCGCAGCCGGTCGATCATGAAGGTCTGCATATCGACCACGCCACCGCCGTCGCCGGCGATCCGTGACGGCGGCGCCAAGACATCGAGCAGCTCGGGATGGTCGATCAGGAAATCGGGATGGCGCCTTAGATAGGCGGCGACCTGGTCGGCGCTGGCGTCCGGTGTCGTGTCGAGGGCGGCGGTGTCGGTCGGCAATGCCATGGCGCGCTCCCGCTGCCCCGCTATCCGGCGATGATCGTCTGGCCGGTCTTCCGCCAGTCGGCGAGGAAGGCGGCGAGGCCCTTGTCGGTGAGCGCATGGTTGACGAGCTGGCGCAGCACCTTGGGCGGCACGGTAGCGACGTCGGCGCCGATACGCGCAGCCTCGACGACGTGGATCGGGTGGCGGATCGAGGCGACCAGGATCTCGGTTCGGAAGCTGTCCGAGTAATTGTCGTAGATCTCGCGAATCTCGGCGATCAGGTTCATGCCGTTCTGGCCGATGTCGTCGAGCCGGCCGACGAAGGGCGAGACGAAGGCCGCGCCCGCCTTGGCGGCGAGGATCGCCTGGGCCGCCGAGAAGCACAGGGTGACGTTCACCTTGATGCCGCCCTGGGTCAGGCTCCGGCACGCCTTGAGGCCGTCCCAGGTGAGCGGCACCTTGACCGTGATGTTGGGCGCCACCTCGGCGAGCTTGCGGCCCTCGGCCAACATGCCGTCGGTCTCGGTGGCGGTCACCTCGGCGCTCACCGGTCCTTCGACCAGCGCGCAGATCTCGGCCAGCACCTCGAAAAAGTCGCGCCCCGACTGGGCGACCAGCGACGGGTTCGTGGTCACGCCGTCGAGCATGCCGGTGGCGGCGAACTCGCGAATCTCCTCGACGTCTGCGGTATCGACAAAAAACTTCATGTCCTCAGCCTATCGTTCTTTTCGCCGATGCGCGACGGGCTTGCGCGCAATGCTTGAAGCCCACCGCTTCGACCGCCACAGTGTAGACCATGGTTTTGCGCCGCACCAGTTCCCCCGACACCGGCGAATCCACGCATTCCGGCGACCGTCGTGTCAGCGTCCTGTTGCCGCTGCCGCTCAGCGAGGCCTACGACTACCGGCTGCCGGACCATCTATTGGGCCCGCCGGGCAGCTTCGTGCGCGTGCCGCTTGGCCGGCGCGAACTGGTCGGCGTCGTGTGGGGCGAAGGCGGCGGCCAGGTCGCCGACGAGAAGCTCAAGGATGTCCGCGCGCGGTTGCCCGCGCCGCCGATGACCGCGCCGCTCAGGGATTTCGTCGACTGGGTCGCGGGCTATACGCTGACGCCGCCGGGCGCCGTCTTGCGCATGGCGATGAACGTGCCCGAGGCGCTCGAGCCGCCCCGGCCGCGCACCGCGTACGGCAAGGGGTCGATCGAGCCCGAACGCATGACCGCGGCACGCGCGCGCGTGCTCGCCGAGGTCGCCGACGGTCCGCCGCGCCCGGCCGCCGAGCTGGCGCGCGCCGCCGGCGTCAGCCCGGGCGTCGTGCGCGCGCTGGCCGACGCCGGCGTGCTCGAAAGCGTCGTCCTGTCGCCGCGCGCGTATTTCGAGACGCCCGACTGGCGCCACCCGGGGCCCACGCTGTCGGCGGCGCAAAAGGCCGCGGCGGACGACCTTGCCGGCAAGGTTGGCGCGGCGTGCTTCAGCGTCACGCTGCTCGACGGCGTCAACGGCGCGGGCAAGACGGAGGTCTATTTCGCGGCCATAGCCGAGGCGCTCGAGCGGGGTCGGCAGGCGCTCGTGCTGCTGCCCGAGATCGTGCTCGGCGCGCAATGGCTGACGCGCTTCGCCGCCCGCTTCGGCGCGGCGCCCGCCGAATGGCACTCGGAACTGACCCATGCCCAGCGGCGCGACACCTGGCGCGCGGTCGCCGATGGCGCCGCGCGCGTCGTCGTCGGCGCGCGCTCGGCGCTTTTTTTGCCGTTCTCCGAACTCGGCGTGATCGTCATCGACGAGGAGCACGACGCCTCGTTCAAGCAAGAAGATGGCGTCATCTACCACGCCCGCGACATGGCCGTGGTGCGCGGCCGGCTCGAAGGCGTGCCCGTCGTGCTGTGCTCGGCGACGCCGTCGCTCGAGACGGTGACCAACGTCGAGGCCGGGCGTTACGACCGCCTCGGCTTGCCCGACCGGCACGGCCGCGCGACGCTGCCCACGATCGAGGCGATCGACATGCGCAACGCGCCGCTGGTCGCCGGCAGATGGGTCTCGCCCGTCCTGAGCGAGGCGCTGACGACGACTTTCGAGGCCGGCGAACAGGCCATGCTGTTCCTCAATCGCCGGGGCTATGCGCCGCTTACGCTGTGCCGCGCCTGCGGCTTTCGGATGGGTTGCCCAAACTGCACGGCGTGGCTCGTCGAACACCGCCATCTCGGGCGCCTCGAATGCCATCATTGCGGTTATGCGGCGCGGCTGCCCGACGACTGCCCGAGCTGCGGCGCCGAGGACCGTTTCGCCGCCTGTGGTCCGGGCGTCGAGCGCCTCGCCGAAGAGGTCGCCGCGCTGTTCCCCGAGACGCGTCTCGCGGTCATGGCGAGCGACACGGTCGGCGGCCCGGCGGCCGCGGCCGAACTGGTGCGTCGCGTGGCGGCGCGCGAGATCGATCTGCTGATCGGCACCCAGATCATGGCCAAGGGCCACCATTTCCCGCTGCTCACCCTGGTCGGCGTGGTCGACGCCGATCTCGGCCTGGCGGGCGGCGACCTGCGCGCCGCCGAGCGCACCTACCAGCTTTTGCACCAGGTGGCGGGGCGCGCCGGCCGCGCCGATCGTCCGGGCCGCGTGCTGGTGCAGACCTACATGCCCGAGCATCCGGTCATGCAGGCGCTGGTCGACGGCGACCGCGATCGCTTCCTGCGACTCGAGGCGGCCGACCGACGCGACCGCGGCATGCCGCCGTTCGGCCGGCTCGCCGCGGTCATCGTCTCGGGCCCTGCCGAGGACGCGGTCCGGCGACTCGCGCGGCGGCTGAGCCAGACCGCGCCGCGCGACGGCGGCGTCGAGGTGCTCGGCCCGGCGCCGGCGCCGCTCGCGTTGCTGCGCGGCCGCTACCGATACCGCCTCCTGATGAAGACGCCGCGCGAAACGCACATCCAGCGTTTGCTCCACGAATGGCTCGACAACGTCGGCCCGCGCGGCGGCCTGCGCGTGCAGATCGACGTCGACCCTTACAGCTTCATGTGAATACCAAGGGTCAGTGATAGAGACCCTTGGTATAGGCCTTCCGACGCCGCCCGCGCGGGCGATGTTGCATCGCCGAAGGTCCTATGTTAGCAACACGCTGTGGGCTAGGTGTCGGCCTCGGCCGGGCTTTTTCTATGAGCTCGTGTCGTGTTTGGAGGACGGCAAAAAGTTCGCAAATTTTTTTTGCGGGGACGTTGGGGGTAATCCGGCGTGGCGACAAATGTCAGTGGGGTAGCCGGTCTCGCCGGGCGGTATGCAGCCGCCCTGTTCGATCTGGCGGCTGAAGACAAGGCGATCGACGAGGTCGCGGCGGATCTTGGCGCGCTCAGCGATATGCTTGTCGAAAGCGATGATTTGCGGCGCCTGGTGCGCAGCCCGGTGCTGACCCGCGCCGAGCAATCGCGGGCCGTCGCCGCGCTCCTCGAGCGCGCCGGCGCAATCGATCTGACACGCCGCTTCATCGGCCTGCTGGCCGAGCGCCGGCGCCTGTTCGCGCTCGCCGACATCGTCGCCGCCTTCAACCGCTTGCTCGCCGCGCACCGCGGCGAAGTGCGCGCCGAAGTGACCGCCGCGGTCGCGCTCGACGACAGCCAGGTGAGCGCCATCACGGCGGCCCTCAAGCGCGCCATCGGTGGTGACGTCGCGGTCGAGACCAAGGTCGACGACGCGTTGCTCGGCGGACTCGTCGTGCGCGTCGGCTCGCGCATGGTCGACACCTCGATGCGCACCAAGCTTCAAAGATTGCATCTCGCGATGAAAGGGATCGGGTAATGGATATCCGCGCCGCGGAAATTTCCGCGATTATCAAGGAGCAAATCGCCAGCTTTGGCACCGAAGCCGAGGTCGCCGAGGTCGGCCAGGTGCTCTCGGTCGGCGACGGCATCGCCCGCGTCTACGGGCTGGACCAGGTGCAGGCCGGCGAGATGGTCGAGTTTCCCGGCGGCATCAAGGGCATGACGCTGAACCTCGAGGCCGACAACGTCGGCATCGTCATCTTCGGCGACGACCGCGACATCAAGGAAGGCGACATCGTCAAGCGCACCGGCGCCATCGTCGACGTGCCGATCGGCAAGGAACTGCTGGGCCGCGTCGTCGACGCGCTGGGCAACCCGATCGACGGTCGCGGGCCGATCGAGACCGAGGAGCGCGCCCGCGTCGACGTCAAGGCGCCCGGCATCATCCCGCGCAAGTCGGTCTCGGAGCCGATGCAGACCGGCATCAAGGCGCTCGACAGCCTGGTGCCGGTCGGGCGCGGCCAGCGCGAGCTGATCATCGGCGACCGCCAGACCGGCAAGACCGCCGTCGCGATCGATACCATCATCAACCAGAAGACGATCAACGAGGGCGACGACGAATCCAAGAAGCTCTACTGCATCTACGTCGCGATCGGCCAGAAGCGCTCGACCGTGGCGCAGATCGTCAAGACGCTGACCGATTACGATGCGATGAAATATACCATCGTCGTCGCCGCAACGGCGTCGGAGCCGGCGCCGCTGCAGTTCCTGGCGCCCTACTCCGGCTGCACGATGGGCGAGTACTTCCGCGACAACGGCATGCACGCGCTGATCATCTACGACGATCTGTCGAAACAGGCGATCGCCTACCGCCAGATGTCGCTGCTGCTGCGCCGCCCGCCGGGCCGCGAGGCGTTCCCCGGCGACGTCTTCTACCTGCACTCCAGGCTGCTCGAGCGCGCCGCCAAGATGAACGACGAAAACGGTGGCGGCTCGCTCACCGCGCTGCCCATCATCGAGACCCAGGCCGGCGACGTCTCGGCCTACATCCCGACCAACGTGATTTCGATCACCGACGGCCAGATCTTCCTCGAGACCGAGCTGTTCTATCAGGGCATCCGGCCGGCCATCAACGTCGGCTTGTCGGTCAGTCGCGTCGGTTCGGCGGCGCAGACCAAGGCGATGAAGCAGGTCGCCGGCTCGATCAAGCTGGAGCTCGCCCAGTATCGCGAGATGGCGGCCTTCGCTCAGTTCGGCTCGGACCTCGACGCCTCGACCCAACGTCTCTTGAAGCGCGGCGCGCGGCTGACCGAGATTCTCAAGCAGGACCAGTACACCCCGTATCCGGTCGAGGAGCAGGTGGTGGCGGTCTATTCCGGTGTGCGCGGCCATCTCGACGGCCTCGAGCTCGGTGTCATCACGCGCTACGAGGCGGAATTGCTTAACGAAATGCGCGACAAGCACGCCGACGTGCTGGCGACGATCCGCGACGAGGGCGAGATTTCCGACGAGACCGAGGCGAAGCTCAAGGGAATCGTCGAAGCCTTCACCAAGTCCTTCGCCTAGGAATTGAGACGCCGGAAACGGGCAGCCCATGGCCAACCTCAAAGATCTCCGCATCCGGATCAAAAGCGTCAAGTCGACGCAGAAGATCACCAAGGCGATGCAGATGGTCGCGGCGTCCAAGCTGCGCCGCGCGCAGGAGGCCGCCGAGGCCGCGCGACCCTACGCCGAGCGCATGGAGCGGATGTTGCGGGCGATCGCGGTCAGCATCGGCAGCGGCGAGAACGCACCGCGCCTGCTCGCCGGCAACGGCGCGGATCAGACGCATCTCTTGATCGTCACGACCTCGGACCGCGGCCTGTGCGGCGGCTTCAACTCGTCGATCGTGCGCGCCGTGCGCGGCCGCATCGCCGCCCTCAGGGAAGACGGCAAGACGGTCAAACTGCTCTGCCTCGGGCGCAAGGGACGCGACCAGTTGACGCGTGACTACGGTAGCCTGATCGTCGACACCATCGAGGAGCTCGACCGCGGCGGTCTGCATTTCGACAAGGCACTGGCGATCGCCGAGCGCATCGCGGACATGTTCGACGAGGGCGAGTTCGACGTCTGCACCGTGGTCTACAACCACTTCAAGTCGGTCGTCAGCCAGCAGGTCACCGTGCAGCAGCTGGTGCCCTATGGCGTGCCCGACGACGGCGCCGACGACGAGGCGGCGAGCGACGAAGTGCGCGCGATCTATGAATACGAGCCCGACGAGGAGGAAATCCTCGCCGATTTGCTGCCGCGCAATCTCGCAGTCCAGATCTACCGCGCGCTGTTGGAGAGTTCGGCGAGCGAACAGGCGGCGCGCATGATGTCGATGGACAATGCCACGCGCAATGCCGGCGACATGATCGAAAACCTAACGCTGGTCTACAACCGCACACGTCAGGCCGCGATCACCAAGGAACTGATTGAAATCGTGACCGGCGCCGAGGCGCTGTAAGGCGCACGGCCGGTCACCACGCACACGACATGCCCAAGGGAGCGACATTATGAAGAACGTTGTCGGCAAGATCAGCCAGGTCATTGGTGCCGTCGTCGACGTAAAGTTCGACGGCGACCTGCCGGCGATCCTCAATGCGATCGAGACCACGAACCAGGGCCGACGCCTGGTGCTCGAGGTCGCGCAGCATCTTGGTGAATCGACGGTCCGCACGATTGCCATGGACGCGACCGAGGGCCTGGTGCGCGGCCAGGAGGTCGTCGACACGGGCGCCTCGATTACCGTGCCGGTGGGACCCGAGACGCTGGGCCGCATCATGAACGTGATCGGCGAACCGATCGACGAGCGCGGCCCGATCAACGCCAAGCGGACGGCGCCGATCCACGCCACCGCGCCGGCCTTCGTCGACCAATCGACCGAGGCCGAGATCCTGATCACCGGCATCAAGGTCGTCGACCTGCTGGCGCCCTACGCCAAGGGCGGCAAGATCGGCCTGTTCGGCGGCGCCGGTGTCGGCAAGACCGTCATCATCATGGAGCTGATCAACAACATCGCCAAGGCGCATGGCGGCTACTCGGTGTTCGCCGGCGTCGGCGAGCGGACCCGCGAGGGCAACGACCTCTACCACGAGATGATCGAATCCGGCGTCATCGACCTCGAGGGCGACGGCTCGAAGGCGGCGCTGGTCTACGGTCAGATGAACGAGCCGCCGGGCGCGCGGGCGCGGGTCGGTTTGACCGGGTTGACGCTGGCCGAGTACTTCCGCGACGAGGAAGGCCAGGACGTGCTGTTGTTCATCGACAACATCTTCCGCTTCACCCAGGCGGGCTCCGAGGTCTCGGCGCTGTTGGGCCGCATCCCCAGCGCGGTCGGCTATCAGCCGACCTTGGCGACCGACATGGGCTACCTGCAGGAGCGTATCACGTCGACCAAGAAGGGCTCGATCACCTCGGTGCAGGCGATTTACGTGCCCGCCGACGACCTGACCGACCCGGCGCCGGCGGCGTCGTTCGCGCACCTCGATGCGACCACGGTGCTGTCGCGCCAGATCGCCGAACTGGGCATTTATCCCGCCGTCGATCCACTCGATTCGACATCGCGCATGCTCGATCCGCGCATCATCGGCGAGGAGCACTACACCGTCGCGCGCGAGGTTCAGCGCATCCTGCAGACGTACAAATCGCTGCAGGACATCATCGCCATCCTGGGCATGGACGAGCTGTCCGAAGAGGACAAGCTGGCGGTCTCCCGGGCGCGCAAGATCCAACGCTTCATGTCGCAGCCGTTCTTCGTCGCCGAGGTGTTCACCGGCACGCCCGGCAAGCTGGTTCAGCTGGCCGACACGATTGCCGGCTTCAAGGCGGTCTGCGCCGGCGAATATGACCACTTGCCCGAGGCGGCCTTCTACATGGTCGGCACCATCGAGGACGCGGTCGAGAAGGGCAAGCGAATGGCGGCGGAGGCGGCGTGAGGCGCGTGTCATGAGCAGCGACAAAGTCGCCTTCGAACTCGCCTCGCCCGAGGCTCTGCTGGCCTCGGTCTCGGTCGACATGGTTGTCGTGCCGGGCGCCGAGGGCGACTTCGGCGTGCTGCCGGGCCACGCGCCGTTCATCTCGACCGTGCGCGCCGGCGTGATCGACGTCTACGAAGGCGACAAGATCGACCAGCGCATCTTCGTTGCCGACGGCTTCGCCGAGGTCAACGAGCGGGGCTGCACCGTGCTGTCGAGCGAGGCGTATCCGGTCGATGAGCTCGACCGCGGCGAGGTCGAGGAGCGGCTGAAGGCCGCCCAGGACGAGTTGGCCGACGCCGACAGCGACGCCGAACGCGACAAGGCCGAGGCCGAGATCGCGGTCTGCGAGGCGATGCTCGTGGCAATCGCCTGAAGCATGCGCGGCGCTTGAGCGCACGATAATCTTGCGCGGTCGCGCGCCGCGCCGTCGCCGAGCGAACCGGAAAGGCGCAACCGTTCGCCTCACGCCACGGCGCTCAAAGCGTTCGGCCGCGACCCCTGGGGATTCGGTTTGTTCCGGGGAACCGTTCGGTCGGGGGGCTGGTGCCTACCGCCTGGTGGCTGATGCGGCATCGTGCCCGGCGGCTCGCCGCGGTGTGAACTCGCGTCGAGGAATCGGTAGAGCACAATCCGATCCGATCAGGCTCGGTCGAAATCTACCAGGCCGCGCCGACCTTATTGGGACAAGAGGCGGCCCGTCGACCGTTCGACCAGTCCTTATGGGATTAAGATTGGCATGCGCGGCGATTGAGCGCAGGTCATCTTCACGAAGTGAAGGTGACCGCACAATGCACTAGGAGGAAGCCGATGGTCGAACGCGCCAACGAACGAATCGCCTATTTCAACGGCCGCTATGTACCCGAGAGCGAAGTGTTGATCCCGTTTCGCGACCGCGGCTTCAAATACGGCGAGGCGGTGTTCGACACGGCGCGCACCTTCGGCCACGAACTCAGGCAGATGGACGAGCACATCCAGCGCCTCTACCGCTCGCTC
>SMVB01199469.1_pt1 | contig 20418 bp, 11 predicted proteins | sample 2456461 | NCBI WGS metagenome assembly SMVB01 (sample SAMN11095934, study PRJNA526329) | marine sediment metagenome | biome: Marine sediment; feature: Surficial sediment; material: Deep marine sediment; isolation source: Hadal surficial sediment | place: Pacific Ocean | collected 2014-05 | depth...
CGTACGGTTCTCCATCGACGATTCGGGTCCGGGACCGTAGTAATCAATCTGGGGCGAATATTCGTACCGCGTATACAGACGGACTTGCGAGCGGCTCGTGCTCAGCCGTTGGAACTCGAGCTCGCCATCGAGCATCCAAGCTAGCTGCGGGGTGCCGCGCAGGGTGGCGCGCACGTCGAGGCTCTCATGCAGTAGATCGGTGCGCCGGTACCCTCCGCCGAGAGAGAAGCCCTGTCCCGAACGCATCCCGCCGAGAACGAACTGCCACCCGTTGGCGCCACGCTGCCCGACGTCCGACAGCAACCCGCGCTCTACGAGCCGGTTGAGCTCGGTAACGATCGGCGATTCGTACTCCGGCCAGAGGCGAGCGATCTTGTCTCGCCGCTGTTGCTCTATGATTTCGACGCGGGTTGTCGGTTCTTGACCTTGCGCGGCCGATGTGCTCGGCTCCGCAAGCACGGGCAGAGCGGGGACCGAGGGGCAAAGCGCTACAAGCACCGCCACCGTGAGACGAGTAGTGCCGCTCAGAACGGAAGCACCCATGAAATCACAAGATTCGGGATCGTTAGCTAGGTCCACCGAGGTGGCCCGGATTCATGGCCTCTCCGTCGTTGGGGCGCCGAGGCCTGCGGAGTATGTGGCTCCGTCCTATTGCCTATCCAATATGGCGACAAGAGGCGGGGAGATCCGCCACGCTTTTTCGCATTCCGATCAGAGTGAGTAGGTGGGTGTTCACAGCGTATCGAGCACCTGGTCGGGCACTCAGCGCTGTTGACATCGTGTCCTCCTCACGTTGTGAAGGATGCGAAGACACTACGCGGCAACGGCACCCCCGGGAGTTTTTCAGCACCCTGCTAGAATAGGACTATGAGACGCGTGCTTGGCTTGTCGCTCGCTGTCGTTGTCCTCGCGTTCTCCCCTCGTGCCTCGCTCGTTGCCGCCCAGCCTCCCCAAGGCGAGCGGTTTCTGGGCTTCGAGATCGGCGAGGAGCGCCGCTACGTTCTCGGCCCGGAAGACGCCCTTGGCCGCAGCGAGCGCGGCAAATGGTTGATTCGTCTCGACGAGGTCTTCGAGATCGACGGGGAGCCCGAGGGATTGTTCGCGCTGAGCCACGAGTGGAGCGCGCCGCCGCCGATCGGCGACGTGGTCCTCGGCCGAATCCGCGACGTGAAGAGCGCCGGCTCCGTGCGCGTCAACGGCTACGGTTTCCCCCTCATGATCCAGTTCCAGACGAGACGCCATCTGGACGGCATGGGGGAGGAAGCCTACACGATCGACTTCCGGCTCGACGATGACCATCGGCGCTATGAGAAGCGCACGACGGCCCGCGGTGAGCGGTGGTACCAGAACGTATCGATTCGCAGGCACGGAACCGTCGATCTCGACGGGCCGGTGGGCCTGTTCGCCTTCTTGCCCGGGGCGCCGGGGTGTCTGGACAGTCCGGTGCAGCGTTACGACCGAGCGGGCGGGGGGGCGTACCTGCAGCCGCGCTCGGCCGGGTCGCCGTCCAACCCCGTGATCAATGCGCCTACCACGGTGAAGATCACCGACAACTCCGGCTGTGAGGAATCGATGTTCGCCCACCCCGGCCTGTTGAGCCTGGCGATGCCGGCGCTTTGGGAGGCCCAGGGAGAGCGGGAGTACTTGTTCTTCACGCCGATCGGCCCCGTGGGTGAGCCCCGCACTGGAGTTTCGGGCGGCATCCCCGTTCCCGGCGGCGGCATCCCCTACGGGCCGGGTAGCATCTCGCAGCCCGGTGGATTGAACCGGGGCCTCCGGCCGCCGAGCTCGATGGGTCGTCTCGAGGCCGATCCACTCAGCAACTCGACGTACCACGAGACCGAAACGTTGACGTTCATCGAGCGCGTTTCCGTCGAAATCGGTGGCCGCACCACTGACGCCTGGCTTATCGAGATTTCGGATCACTACGGGCCGATCTACGTCGACGATGACGGCGGCGTGATGCGTATCGATCTGCCGCCCGTGCCCGGCGCCCCCGAGCGCTGGATCCGCATGTTGTGGCCGAGCGAGTTCTAGCCCGCATATCTCGACGGCCGGCGTTGTAGCTAGCCGTTGAGTAACACAACCCTGCCAACAGCGTGCGGAGCAACTCCGGGAGTGTTTCCGTACCCTGTCTGATCGGCTCGATCCGAGCGGGCCGCTGCGTGGCTGCCAGACGCCTGCCACACGCTTACAAGATATCCCGCGCCCTTACAAAACTTAATCGCATTGTCATCGCGCCCGTAGCGGCGGCGTTGTACAACTGAGGGCATGAGAACGACGAAGGCATTCTTCCTGATCTTGTTGCTGGCGCTGGCGCTTGCCGCGCCGGCGACGTCGCTGGCCCAGCGCCAGGGCAACCGCCCGGGTATAGGGCGCGACCGCGGGTTCGGTGGGGCCGGAGGCCTGGCCGGGAACTTCGAGGCGGTGGCTCCCGCTATCGGCGAGCCGATGCCCGACGTGGTCGTCTACGACGACGAGGGGACGCCGCACCGCCTCCCGGACCTGCTGAGGGGGCACTATTCGGTGATCATCCTCGGCTGTCTCACCTGACCGCCGTTCCTGGGGAACGTCTCCCGGGTGGAGACGATAGAGCGGGATTACAGCCCGAAGGGCGTGCGTTTTTTCTACGTCTACAAAGCGCTTGCCCATCCCGAGCTCAACGGCTACGTCCAACCGATAACGCTCGAGGAACGCCTCATGCACGTCGCCGAGGCCAAGCGCACGCTCGGCAGCCGCATCGAGTGGCTCGCCGACAACATGGACAACGAGCTCAAGCGCGCCCTCGGCGATGTGCCCAACTCCGAGTTCGTGATCGACGCCGACGGCAACGTCGTCGCCCGCCGCCTATGGAGCGACCCGACGCAGCTGCGGGCCGATTTGGGCGGGTTGGTCGGGATCGTCGAGAATCCGACGAGCGTTTCCGACCTCGATTTGCCGCGGCCGGAATACGCCAAGCCGACGGTGGCGACCGGCGTCGTTCCCGGCGTCCGCCCCCCGGGACGGATGCGGGCCGTCCAGATGACGCCGACAAGCTCGAAGAACGATCTGCCGTACTACGCCAAGCTGCGCGTCGAGGCCGATCCCGGCGTCATCGGCGGTGGAGAGGGAAACCTGTACGTGGGTTTCCACCTCGACCCGTTGTACGAAGTCCACTGGAACAACCTGGCGCCGCAGCCCGAGTTCGCCTTCACGGTCGTTCCCGAGGGAGTCGCGATCACCCCATCGTCGGCGACCTTTCCCGATGTCGAGGTCGAGGCTGATGCCGACCCGCGCGAGTTCCTGCTCGAGGTCGACGCGGGTGGGCTCTGGAGCGAGGGTGACGAGCCGATCGAGCTCACCGTCACCTACTACGCCTGCGACAATGCCAACACTTGGTGCATACCGCTGACCCAGACCTACGACATCCGGTTGCTCGTCGATCCCGACGGCGGCACGACGTTCAACCGCGCCGGCGGGTTCGCGGGTAGAGGGAGAGGGCGTGGCGGCCGCGGCGCCCTAGGCCGCGGTGGCCGTGGCGGCAGCGCCGACGCGATGCGCGAGCGGATCATGTCGTGGGACGCCAACGAAGACGGCCTCATCGCGCGCTCCGAGGTTCCCGAGCAGCAGCGCGAGAACGTCTTCGATCGCATCGACCGCAACGGCGACGGCGTCATCGACGCCGAGGAGCTCGAGGCCTTTCTGGCGCGCCGCGGCCGGGGCTGAGGAGCACGGCCTTCCGTGTCGGGCACGCAGGCCCGGATTTTCGTTGTTGGGGGCCGTCTCATTCAGGGGAGAGGTGTCGGAGGTCAACCTCCAATGTTGACACACTTTGAATGAGTCAATCACACTCATGGCATGAGTAAGCGAATGCAGGTGCTGTTCGAAGGAGGTACTCCAGGAGATCCTGCATCGGTATTCTGCGATCGATCGCCACAGCGCGATTCAGCCGTGCTTCGATGCGCTCCTCGGGGCGGTCGACGAGATCTTTCCGGTCGAGCAGCAGGATGTCCTCTCGGCGCGCGACCTGGTGCTCGGCGTGTCGTCCCTCTCGTCTCGCGATGCGATCCATGTCGCCATCATGCAGCGCTATTCGATTGGCCGAATCATGTCCTTCGACCGCGACTTCGATGGCGTCCCCGGAATCCACCGTTTGTTCTAGCCTGGATATCTCACCGCCGTCGCGCCGGAATGGACGTGCGCATCGTGCGCTCGGAAGATTGGCAGACCGATGTCGCGGCGATGGCCGACGCCATCGATGACGACACCGCGCTGGTGTCGGTGACGCTGCTATCGAACGTCAACGGCCATATCGAGCCCATCCGCGAGCTCGCCGACATTGCCCACGCTCAACGGCGCCTGAGCCGCGAATCCGGATCGCCGACGACCGCGCCGGGCTCGGTACCCGGGCCCCCGAGCTTGGAGTGCGCCGCCTCAGGCCGGTAGCTTTCGTTGCCGCGGACTTCGCAGGTAATGGCGGTGGGCACGGCCGCGGGCGGCTACAATTACGCCTGTGAACAAGATCCGCAATTTCTGCATCATCGCCCATATCAACCACGGTAAGTCGACCCTCGCCGATCGTCTGATCCAGCTATGCGGTGGCGTCTCTGATCGTGAGTTCCACGACCAGCTACTCGACACCATGGACCTGGAGCGCGAGCGCGGCATCACGATCAAGAGCAACACGATCACGCTCGACTACGAAGCCGCCGACGGCGAGACCTACACGCTCAACCTGATCGACACGCCGGGGCACGTCGACTTCTCGCACGAAGTGCGTCGCTCCTTGCTGGCGTGCGAGGGTGCGCTGCTGCTGGTAGACGCCACGCAGGGTGTGGAGGCCCAGACCGTGGCCAACGTCTATCTGGCCGTCGAGCAGGACCTCGAGATCCTGCCGGTGGTCAACAAGATCGACATGGCGTCGGCCGATGTCGATCGGATCCTCGAGGAGATCGACGAGGATCTCGGCCTCGATCCGTTCGAGGCGCTGTCGGTGTCCGCCAAGGTGGGCACCGGCGTCGAGGAGCTGCTCGAGGCCATCGTCGAGAAGCTGCCGGGGCCCGAGATCGATCTCGAAGCACCGCTGAAGGCGCTGACCTTCGACGCCGAGTACAACGCCTACCGGGGTGTCGTGCTGTTCGTCCGGGTAGTGGACGGCGTGATCCGGCCGGGACAGACGATCCGCCTGATGCACAACGGCGCCGAGTACGAGGTCGAGGAGGTCGGCTTCCTCCGGTTCGAGCGCGTGAAGGAAAAAGAGCTCGCATCGGGATCCGTCGGCTACGTGATCGCCGGCATCAAGGCGATCGGCGACATCAACATCGGCGACACCATAACGGACGCCGCGAATCCGGCGACCGAGCCCCTCGCCGGTTACGTCGAGGCCAAGCCGGTGGTGTTCTCGTCGATCTACCCGGTCTCCAACGATGACTACGAGGACCTTGCCCGCGCCCTCGACAAGCTCAAGCTCAATGACGCCGCGTTGACCTTCCAAAAGGACTCGTCGAGCGCCCTGGGGTTCGGTTTCCGCTGTGGATTTCTCGGCATGCTGCACCTCGACGTCGTGCAGGAGCGCCTCAGCCGCGAGTGGGACCTGGCGTTGCTGCTGACCGCACCGTCGGTCGAGTTTCGCGTCACCACCGCCGACCGCAAGACGCGCATCATCGAGAACCCCTCGGAGTACCCCGATCCGGCGATGATCGAGCTCGTCGAGGAGCCCTACATCAAGGGCTCGATCCTCATGCCGGACCGCTACGTCGGCACCGTGATGGAGCTGTTGCGGGAGAAGCGCGGCGTCGATATCAAGTTCAACTATCTCGCCGCCGGCCGCGTCGAGATGACCTCCGAGCTGCCGCTGGCCGAGGTGCTGTTCGATTTTTACGACCGTCTCAAGACGATCACCCAGGGGTACGGATCGTTCGACTACGATCTGCTCGACTACCGGCGCACCGATCTGGCGAAGGTCGATATCATGGTCAACGGTGAGAAGATCGACGCGCTCGCCATGCTGGTGCACCGCGACAAGGCCCGCGCCCGGGCGGTGCACGCCTGCAAGCAGCTCGAGCGCACGATCCCCAAGCAGAACTTCAAGATCGCCATCCAGGGGGCGATCGGCCGCGACATCATCGCCCGGCGCACGATCACCGCCTACCGCAAGGACGTCACCGCGAAGTGCTACGGCGGCGACATCAGCCGCAAGCGCAAGTTGCTCGAAAAACAGAAGGCGGGCAAGAAGCGGGCGCGCGCTTTCGGCAACGTCGAGGTGCCGCAGGAGGCCTTCCTGGCGGTGTTGCGAACCGATCTGGACGAGGCGTGAGCGCCACACCCGGGCTCTATATCCACGTTCCGTTTTGCGCTCGTGTGTGCCCGTATTGCGACTTCGCGGTGCAGACCGGCGGGCCGAAGAAGCGATCCGCGTACGTGGATTCGCTGCTACGAGAGATCGGGGCTTGGGGTGCTTGGGTTCGGAGCGACGGGCGCGGAACAGTTGGCCCGGCAGCCGCGGTGACCCGGGGTGAGGTGTCCTGGACGTGCGCATCGCCGTTCGACACCGTCTACATCGGCGGCGGCACACCGTCGTCGCTGGCCCTGGATGCGCTCGAGACCATACTCGCCGCGCTGTTCGAGGCGCTGCCGATCGCCACCGATCGCATCGTCACGCTGGAAACCAACCCCGAGGACGTGACCGGCGCGAACCTCGCCTCCTGGCGCGACCTCGGCATCAACCGTCTCAGCCTTGGCGTTCAGTCCTTCGACGACGACGCGCTCGGCCTCCTCGGCCGAACCCACACCTCGGTGGAGGCGATTGGAGCGGTGGCGGCGGCGCTGGAGGCGGCGTTCGATGTGGTCTCGCTCGACCTGATCTACGACGTCCCCGGCCAATCAGCCGATAGCTGGCGGGCGACGCTCGAGCAGGCGGTCAGCCTACAGCCGCACCATATCTCCTGCTACGAGCTGACGGTGCACGAGGGCACCCGTTTTTTCGATGCGCGGCGGCGTGGCGAGCTCGTCGAGGTTGTCGACGACACCAAGGCCGACCTGTTCTTCATCACCCACCGGTTTCTGGCCGAGGCCGGATACCCGGCCTACGAGGTATCCAACTTTGCCCGCCGCCCGGCGTATCGGTCGCGCCACAACCGCAAGTACTGGGATCACAGCCCGTATTTGGGCCTGGGCCCGTCGGCGCACTCTTTCGACGGGGTGAGCTCGAGATGGTGGAACGAGCGCCGCCTCGACCTTTGGGGCGCCGCCCTCGATGCGGGGGTCTTGCCGATCGGGGGCACGGAATCGCTGACTCCCGAGCAACTCGTGCTCGAGGAGTTGGCGCTGAAGTTCCGCACGACGGCCGGCCTCGACCTCGCGGGCATCGAGCGGCGTTTCGGCGTCGAGCTCACCCGGCCCAACGCCGAGGTTGTCGAACGCTTGCGGGCAACGGGTTTCGTCGAGAGAGACGCCGAGCGTCTGGTGCCGACGCTGAAAGGCCTCGCGGTCGCCGATACCCTGGCGACGTCGTTCGAGATCGCTTGCCGTTGATCGCGCAACCGGGGAACGCAGGCACTTCAGCGCGCTACGAGTGTGGCGTCTTCCGGAGGTTCGTCCAACCCGCTCGTGCAAACGCCACCCGTTGAGATATCCGGGCCAACCGCGGCTCGAAGATCCAGAGGTCTTACTGCGGCTCGAGGATCCAGCGGACCGAGTCCGGCAGCGTATCGTCGCAGGCGATGCTCTGGGTCATGCCGCTGGCGATGCTCGAGCAGGCGATCCGGGCGGCGGCGTAGAGCGCCTGTTCGCGGGTCGCGCCGGCGGCCGCGCCGCAGTTGGTGCGCCCGTTGTAGGTGATGCAGGTCTCGACCTCGTAGGGATGGATGCCGATCGAGCTGTACACGATGACCGCCAGCATGACGGCAACGAAGACCACGACGGCGGCGATCAATCCCATGCGTGACTTGTCCATGTTGAATCTCCGGATTTGACCCAGGTGCGGTACCCCGGGAGTCTTTCCGCACGCTACCAGGGCCGACGCTAGTGTAGGCCCTTCAGCACGACTCTTCGCACCACGCACGGGCGTTTTGAAACATCCGCAGCCAGGGTGATGCCTCGAGCCGCCAATCTCGGGGGGTCCAGCCCAGTTGCCAGGGAAGAAACGAGCGCTCGGGGTGCGGCATCAAGCCGAGGTGGCGACCGTCGGGGGAGCACAGCGCCGCGATGCCGTGGGCGGAGCCGTTGGGGTTGAAGGGGTAGCGGTCGGTGACCTGGTTGTCGTCGTCGACGAAACGGATGGGCGCGAGGTTTTCGGCCTCGACACGCTCGAGGATCTGCTCGTCCGGGAAAAACGCCCGGCCCTCGCCGTGCTGCATCCAGATGCCCAGCGTCGAGCCTTCCATTCCTTGCAGCATGATCGCCGGGCTCTCGTCGATGCGAACGGTGACGAAGCGTGATTCAAAGCGCCCCGAGGCATTGCGGATGAAGCGCGGCTGGATGTCGTCGGCGATGCCGGCCCACGGCAGCCAGCCGAGCAGGGCGTGGAGCTGGCAGCCGTTGCAGACGCCGAGGCTGAACGTGTCGGGGCGCTCGTAGAACGCCTGGAATTGGTCGTACGTGCGCTCGTGGAAGCGGATCACGCCGGCCCACCCCTTGGCCGAATCCAGCACGTCCGCGTAGCTGAAGCCGCCGACGAACGCGATGCCGCGGAACCGCTCGAGCGTGATCCTGCCGTGTAGCAGGTCGGACATCATCACGTCCCAGGGCTCGAAGCCGGCCGCGTAAAAGGCCGAGGTCATCTCGCGGTCACCGTTGCTGCCTTCCGCGCGGACGATGGCGACCGGGATCTTGTCGGCTGCCGTGAGGAGTGCCGGCGCGGTGGGCTCGGGCGCGAACGTCAACTTGAGCGGCGGTGCCGTTCGGGAGCGCAGGCCGCTCCTCTCCTGATCGACGTGGTCGGGGTCGGCCTGCAGTCGATCGATCGCGAAGCTGGTGGCTTCCCAGACGTCGCGCAGGTCGCGCATGTCGGCGTCGAGGACCTCGTCGGCGCCGAGTCGGATGCACACGCGCGGCTCGGCGAGCGTGGTGCCGATGGCGGCGCACGGGATGCCGGCGTCGTCGAAGGCGGCGAGGACGCGGGCTTCGTCCGCGTCTTTCACCTCGATGACCAGGCCGAGCTCCTCGGCGAACAGCGAGGCGATGGGGTCGGCGGCGGCCGGCAACCGGACCTCGATGCCGCAGTTGCCGGCGAACGCCATCTCGAGAAGGGTCGTCACCAGGCCGCCGTCACTACGGTCGTGCCCGGCGCTGATGAGCCCTTCGCCGAGGAGGCGCTGGACGACGCCGAAGGCGCCGGCAAGCGTCGCCGCATCCTCGAGGTCCGGGGGGTGCTCGCCTAGCTGGCCGAAAACCTGTGCCAGAGCCGAGCCGCCGAGGCGCGTGTTGCCGCCGCCCAGGTCGATGTACAGAAGCCGCCCGTTGCCCGGATGCTCGAGGTCGGGCGTCACCGTCCTGGTGATGTCGGGGCAGGTCACATAGGCGGAGATCACCAGCGCGCCGGGGGCCTTCACGAGCTCGTCTTCGCCGTCGGGGCCGGGTGCGATCGCCGCCATCGACAGGCTGTCCTTGCCGCCGTCGATGGCGATGCCGAGCTCCAGCAGAACGGCGCTCAAGGCGACCGCCGCATCGTAGAGCATGGCGCCCTCGCCGGGGAGCTTGGCGGCCCACATCCAGTTGCCGGAGCACTTCACATCGCCGAGACCACTGGTGTACGCCCACACCAGGTTGGTGAGCGCCTCGCCGACGCACATCCGCGCCATCGCCGCGGGGTCGAGCAACCCCCTGATCGGTTGCTCGCCGATCGCGGTGGCGGCGCCGGTGACGCCGAAGTGGCTCTGGGCGATGACCGCGACGTCGGCGACGGTGAGCTGCAATGGCCCTGCGCATGGTTGCTGTGCGACCAGCCCGGTGACGGCGCGGTCGACCTTGGTGGTCAGGAAACGCTTCGAGCCGACCGACAACAAGCGCAGCACCCGGTCGAGAGCGTCGGCGACCGAGAGGTTGTCGGGGAGCTCCAGGGGTGCGGACCGCGACGCGACTCGCTCGAGCTCGAACGTCTTTTGCGGCATGTCGCCGAGCACCGCGGCCAGCTCCAGGTTCACCGGCGTGGAGTCGTCGCGCTCGTCCCACAAGATCACGCGGCCGTCGCCGGTCACCTTGCCGACGAAGGCGACCGGCGCCATCTCCCGGGCGCACAGGTCGCGAAAGAGTTGCTCGTGTTCGGGTCGCAGCAGGAGCGCGTCCTGCTCCTGCGACTCGGCGCCCCAGATCTCGAGCACCGACAGCGTCTCGTCGCCGATGGGAAAGTCGCGCACGTTGATCTGCGCTCCCTCGGGCTCGACGATCTCCTTCAACACGTTGCAGTTGCCGCCGGCGCCCTGGTCGTGGATCGAGACGATCGGGTTGGCGTCGCCGAGCTCGACGCAGGCGCGCAGCACCCGGTTGACCTTCTGCTCCATCTCGGCGTCGCCGCGTTGCACGGCGTTGAAGTCGAGCTCGGCGACGTTTTCGCCCTGCACCATGCTCGAGGCGGCGCCCCCACCCATGCCGATCCGGTAGGCGGGGCCGCCGATCTTGACCACCCACATGCCTTCATGGGGAGCGTCCTTCTTGGTGTGGCGAGCGTCGATCTGGCCGATGCCGCCGGAAAACATGATTGGCTTGATCCACTCACGCCGCTCGCCGCCGGGCAGGCGCATGCCGAACGAGCGCGTGTAGCCCTGGATGACCGGCTCGCCGAACTTGTTGCCGTAATCGGAGGCGCCGTCGGACGCCTCGATCTCGATCTGCAGCGGCGGCGCCAGGTTGTCGGGGTAGCCGAAGTCGTCGTCTTCCCAGGGTAGGGGATAGCCGGGGATGCGCAGGTTGCCGACGCAATAGGCGACCGTACCGGCGACGACGAGTGACCCGCGGCCGGTGGCGTGGACGTCGCGGATCCGTCCGCCGGTGCCGGTCTCGGCGCCGGGAAACGGGGCGATGCCGGAGGGGAAGTTGTGGGTCTCGGCGGTGAAGATGATGTCGTAGTCGAGCTCGTCGAGCGCCAACGGTCCGGGCGCGCCGGGCTGTTGCGGAACGACGGTCTGCATCCGATAGCCGCGGATGGCGCTCGAGTTGTCGCGGAAGGCGATGACGCTGTTGTTGGGGTTGGCGTCGAGCGGCGCCCGGATCAACGCCATCAGGTGGTCGGGCATCTCTTCGCCGTCGATAACAAGCCGGCCGCGGAAGAACCAGTGCCGCGAGTGCTCGCTGTTGGACTGGGCGACGTCGAAGCACTCGACGTTGGTAGGGTTGCGCCCGATACGATCCCGGAACAGCGTGGTGTAATAGTCGAGGTCCCAGTCGTCGAAGGCGAGGCCCATCTCGGCGTCGAGGCGCTCGAGCGCGGCGCGCCCTTCCTCGAGAACTCGGATTTCGAGCACGGGCTCGGGCTCGATGCCGCTGGCGAAGCTGTCGAGCGGCTCGGGGTAGGGGCACTCGGTCATGCGGTCGTGCACGAGCGCCAGGAACGCGGCAATCTCGTGGTCGTCGAGCTGCGTGTCGGCGTGCAAAAGATAGCGGCGCGAGCGCTCGATGCGCCGGATCTTCTCCAGGCCGCACGCCCGGCAGATCGAGACGGCGTTGGTCGACCAGGCGGTTGAAAAATTCAGGCGGGGGCCGACCTCGACCAGAGTCCGTCCGTCGCCGGTCGCCAGGAAACTGCGGGCGCCGAATTGATCCGGCTCGAAGGTTTCGCTCAGCAGCCAGCCGAGGATCTCAGTCTCTTCGGCGGTGAGATCGCCGTCGGTGTCGACGTTGAAGCACAACTCCGACTCGATGGCCTGGAGATCCGCTGAAACTCGCTCGCGGGCGCGCCGCAAGAGGGTGCCGGCTGCGGCTGCAGGAGCACCGGGAGTGCGAAAAAAGTGAATCAACCCCATGGCCGAGTTCGGTGCGGTGATGCGAGGGAAAGCCCGGGTTTCTGTATCGTCGAGCGCGGGCGGCCCGACGCCCGGAAGATACCGCATTCAGGGGCCGTCGGCTGACCGACCGTCGGGCGCACGATCGCCGAACGTAGCCGGTGGTGGCCGTCTCCAAGGGAAAGAGCGGAGTGTTGTCAGAGCGAACTAAAATATATACTTATAATATATACGTCGATCGCGACGAGGATGAACCGGAATGAAGACGGCGAAACTATTCAAGAACGGCCAGAGCCAGGCAGTGAGGCTGCCCAAGGAATTCCGTTTCGAGGGCACGGAGGTGCATATCAAGCGGGTCGGCAATGCCGTTGTACTGCTTCCTGTTCAGCATGGATGGGGCTCCCTCGCGGAGTCTCTCGAGATGTTCTCCGACGACTTCATGGCGCGCCGCGAGCAACCCGCCGAACAGCAGGACAGGGAACGGCCGTTCGAGTGAAGCTACTGCTCGACACCGACGTCTGCATCTACCTCATCAAGGCGCGATCCGAGACGATCCTCGCCCGGCTCGCGGACTACGAGGTCGGTGACATCGGGCTGTCGTCGATTACCGTCGCCGAGCTTTGTTTCGGCGTAGCCAACAGCGAGCACGCGGACCGCAATCGGGACGCACTGCAGCAGTTCCTGCTCCCCTTCACGATCTCACCCTTCGACCACAAAGCCGCGATTACCTACGGACGCGTGCGTGCCGAGCTCCAACGAGCGGGGCAGCCGATCGGCCCGCTCGACACGCTGATCGGTGCCCACGCGCTCGCCCTCGGCGTTGCGTTGGCAACCGGCAACGTTCGTGAGTTCTCCCGCATCGAGGGTCTCCAAGTCCAGAGTTGGGGCGGGCGCGGTTGAGCTGGGCCGGTGTTGTATCGGGCTCCCTTGCGAGATCGACGCGGACCGCCGCGATGGGCTCGGCGCGAAGCCGTTCAGCTACCCCGCGTCGATCACCCGGATGACCAGCTCCTGGCCGTTGGCGCGGATCTCCGGGACGTACATTGCGTGGCCGACGAGCGGCAGAGCGTGGAACTCGCCCGGAACCTCGGCGCGCAGGTCGTAGCGGATCTCCCAGAAGCCTTCCGGGAGCTTGTCGACGAACAGTGCCACCTTGCGGTCGCGTAGCTCCTGGTAGACCCAGCGACTGCGGCCGGTGTAGTCGGTCCGTTCTCGGCCGCCATCGAGAAGGCCGGCGCCGCCGCCCTGGCCCGTTCCGGCGAGGGGGCTGTTGGTGCCGTTCCCGCGGGGATCTCCGGCCATGGCTACGCCGGTCTCGATCGTTCCCGACTTCAGCTCGCGGGCATAGACCGGCTCGCCGCTGCGGATCCGGACTGCTTCGAGGCCGGCGGGCTTGAGGTCCTCGAACACGAGGTACTCGTAGTCGTTCTTGGCCTCGATGGTGATCACCACCTCGATGCGCTGTCCGCTGATCAGGGTGTCGCCGTCGCTGACCGGCACGCGCTCGTAGGTGGTTCCCTTCAACAGGGTCTCGCGGCCGACCAGCTTGTAGTACTGGCGACGCACGAAGATCTCGTTGCCGGCGGCGGTGACCGGCTCCTCGAGGCTGAAGAAGGTCGCCTGGGCCGAGAAATAGATCGGGCCGTCGCCGTCGTGCCGGACGATACGGATCTCGTTGTCGCCGTCGACGATGAGCTCGCTGTCGATGTCGAACCGGCTCGGGGCGCGGAGAATCTGCTCGCCGGAGACACGTTGCCGGGCGATGCTCCGGCCGTTGACCAGCAGCTCGTACTCCAGATCGGTGTCGAGCTCGCCGCTCACCCGCAGGTAGTCGTTGAGCGCGAAGATCGTGATCGCGGTATCGCGGGTGTTGCTCCACTGGGCGCCACGCCGATTCTTGATCAACCAGTTGGTGACCGGCTCGATCAGCTCGTTGCCCGGATCGATGGTCAACAGGGCGCGAAGCGCGAAGCTGGTCGCCTCGATGCCGCCGTCGGACCAGCGCCACCAGATGCCGTCCTCGCCCCAGTGCGCCGTGCCGATGACGCTTGCTCGGGAAACGCCGCCGCCGCGCTGGATCACCGACGTGTCGGGAGTGTCGTCGCGCTTGGCGCCGTTCTCGAGGTTGCGTACCAGCGTCATGGCCTCATCGGTCCGGCCGAGCTGGTGGGCGCTCAGCGCCAGCAGGGCGCGGGTGTAGGCGTTGAGCCGGTCGCGGCTGCCCCACAGGTTGTCGAAGGTGCGGGCGAGCGGAAACTCCCACGGATAGGAAACTCCTTGCCGTTCCATCGACTCGGAGTAGGCCGACAGCGCGTGCAGCATCCAGGCCTGGATGTCGTGGTTGGACTCTTCTTCGATGATCTCGAGCTCCAGGAAGCGAACCCCGCGGGCGAGCACGTCGTCGCGCACGGTAATGCCGGCGTCGCGCGCCATGGTCAGCCCCCAGACAACATAGGCGCTCATGAAATGGTCGCTGTCGCCTTCCTTCCACCAACCCCAGCCGCCGTCGCCGTGCTGGAAGTCGTAGAGTCGATCGAGGCCGCGGCGCACCATGTCGTCGAGTTGCGCCAGGTCCCGCTGCCCGCGTGGCTGGGTGCTCTCGACGAACTCGCGCTCGATGCCGCCGAACACGCGCCCCATGACGTCGGCCGGATCGAGGCCGAGGTCGCCGAGCGTCTTGACCGTGATCACCGCCGGCAGGAACCGCGACATCGTCTGTTCGGTGCACCCGTAGGGGTAGTCGATCAGGTAGGGGAGCGCATCGAGCATGGTGACCGCCATGCTGGGCGCAATGTGCACGACCATGCGGGTCGAGCCCTGCCGGCGCGCGGCGGGGAGTCCGAGAGAAACGATGACCTCGTCGCCGCGCAGCTTTCCGGCCGCCGCGATGAGCTTCTCGATGCCGTGGTCGTGGGCGATGAAGCTGCGCTCCATGCCGTCGCTGTGCTCGCCGGCGCGGCCGCTGACCGCCAGCCGTACGGGCCCCGGCGCGCTTACGGAAACGACCCAGTCGAGTCGCACTTCCCCGCCGGCCGGAACCTGGGCCCGGGCAGCCGCGCTGCGGATCACGTTCACCCCGGCAACGTCCAGCGCAGGCGTCACCGTCATGGGCGCGTCGGTGTTGTTGTTGAGCACCGCCGAGATCGTCACGGTGTCGCCGACGACGAAGAAGCGTGGCGCCTGCAGCCGCACGATCAGCGGTTTCTGCGTCCGCGTGCTCGACCTGGCAGTACCGAACGCGCTGTTCATCGTCGCCACGCGGGCGGTGGCTCGCCAGGTCGTCAGCGAGTCCGGGTAGGTGACGCGTACCGTGGCGATACCGTCGGGACCGGTGACCACGTCGGGTTGCCAGAGCGCGGTCGAGCGAAAGTCGCTGCGCACCTGCACCGCTGGTTGCTGCGGCTCACCACCTACTCCGGGCGCCCGGGCGGCTGCTTCCGACATCGGCATGATCGCGTCGGCGGCGCCACGGAATCGGCCGCCGACATCGCCCTCGGCCACGATCGCCGACTTCGACGCGAAGCCGACCGCTCGATTCGAGGCGCTGAGATCGTACTCGAGGCGCTCGCTGCCCACGCCTCCCGACATCCTGAGCTGGCGAGCCGCCGCGTTGCGCCGGTCGACGAGCTGGCCTTCGTCGCCTGCCACGAGGTCGGCGTAGCGCTTCTGCTGGAAGCTGCTGCTGTTCCATACGACGTGGGAGCGCTTTTGGCCGAAGAAGTACTGGCGCGGATCGGCGGCGTAGTCGCTCTGGATATAAAAGGTCGATTCGTCCACCAGCCCGAGGGCCACCTCGGCGGCTACCGGGTTGCCTTGATGGTCGCGGACCCGGACGGTGAGCGTGCCTTCTTCTCCCGGCTGGTACTGCTCGCGGTCGGCCGTTACCTCGACGTCGAGAAAATGGCGGGTCGGCGGGACGACGACCTGCTTCAGATCGGCATAGACCTGATGATCGGCAACCATGGTGGCGGCCAGATAGATGTTGGGGACGTGGCGCTCTTCGAGATCGATCTGCACCAACTTCACGTTGCCGGTCAGGTGCACGAGCTCGTAGCTGTACAGATCCTCGCCCTCGACGCTGAACAGCACGTAGCGACCGCTGGTCGGGGCGGTGAGCATGACCGCCGCCGTCTGGCCGACGCGGAACGTGTCGGTATCGACGATGATCCCGAGGCCGCCGTGCCGATAGCCGAGCTCGGTGGTGCTGTTGGTCGCCACCCAGACGGCTGTCTGCGCCACGACGGGCACCTCGTCATCGTCCGCGCTGGTGAACGAGACGCTGTAGTAGCCGTCTGATTGCGGCGTGAAGGAGAATTCCGCCTCGCCCTCGTCGTTGGTGCTGATCGAGCGGGTCAGCACCTCCGCGTGCTCGTAACCGCGGAACTTCAGCTCCCATAGACGGTTGCTGACCTGCGGAAAGGCGGGGTTGGCGAGTTGCAGCGCCCGCAACTCCTCGCCGCTGATCTCGTTGCCCTCGGCGTCGACCCAGATCTCGTTCCAGCTATCGCGTGTCACCTTGACGGTGCCGGTGACGGCCAGCGGCTGCTCGTTGGCGTCGAGCGCCGTGAAGTCGATCTGCACCAGGTCCTGCGGCCGGTAGATCTGGTGGCGCGGCCGCGGGTACACGTAATAGCGCTGCGCGGTCACCCGCACCGTGCCGGTGCCGATGATCTCGCGGCGCGAGGCGTCGGTGACCCGCGCCTCGATGCGGTACTCGAAGTCCTGCCCGCCGTTAGCCGGGGTCTCGAAGGTCAGCGTCGCCCGGCCCTCGGCGTCGGTCGTCAGGATCTCGCGCTTGATGACCTGGCCGCCGCCCTGGTTGTAGCCGTAGTAGCGGGGATCGATGTCCTCGTAGTACCAGGCGAATTCACGCTGCGGCCGCCACCAGTGATAGAACGGATTCTGGTAGACGAGCACCTCGACGGTGGCGTTGGCGACCGCACCGCCGAAGTAATACGCCGACTCGATTTGCACCTCGACTTCCTCGCCGAGGCGAAAAGTCTGCTTCCTGCCGTCGTTCTCCGGCGTGTTGACCACGACCGTGAACTCCGGCAGCTTGTACTCCTCGAGCCGCAGCAGCGTCGCGTCGCCGATGTGGCTGCCGCCGTTGCGCTCGCGGAACGTCACGCGGTACTCGCCCAGCGGCATCGTGGCGGTGAGCTCGAGGCTGTCCCAGGCGCTGCCGAAAGCGTTGAGCGTGACTTCCTTCTCGGCGACCTTGGTGCCGCGCGGATCGAAGATCTCGTAGTAGATGGTCCGGTTCGACGGGGTCGAGTACGTCGAGCCGTCGTATTGGCGGGCGATCAGCTTCCAGCGGGCTTCTTCGCCGGGCCGGTAGGCGGCCCGGTCGGTGAAGGCGTAGATGCGCCAGGTGTCCTGCGCCCGCTGGTACTGGTAGCTCGATCCGGCGCTGAAGGCTTGGTGGTCGTCGAGTGCGGCGGCCACGAACAGGTCGAGGTTGTTCGACGTGCGAGTCAACGTAAACGTCGCGATCCCGTCCTCGCCGGTACGCGCGCTGAGGTGCCGCCAGACCCAGCGGCCGTCCTGATAGCTGCGTTCCCACAGGGAGACGCCGGCGTTGGCGATGGGGGAGCCGTCGAAGGTGTCGCAGAAATAGACGAGAGCCTGGGTGCCGGCGGTCTTGAGCACCAGAGCCGCATCGGTCACCAGAATGAGCTCGCGGCTGCTGGCCGGCGTCGAGGCGGCCTGCACCGCCGTGGCAGATTGCCCCGTCGACACCGCCGCGCCCGGGCCGGATGTCGCCGATCCCGTCGTGGCGTCGGCGTTGGTAGCCAGCAGCACGTAGGCGCCCAGCGGTAGCTGCTCGTCGAGCTCGATTGGGCGCTGGCCCGGTCGGTGCACGCCGTCATCCTCGGTCTCGACGGACCACGACAGGACGGGCGCCGGCAATGCGGCCACGTCGATGGCCTGCAGCCACTGCGAGCTGCCGAGCTCGGAGAACTGGGCGAAGTCCGCGGCGCGATCCAAGCCGATGCGGTAGAGCTTCAGATCGACGCGATCGACGTTGCGCCAGCTCAGGTAGAACTGGATCTCGGATCCCGGCAGAAAGAAGTTGCCGGTGCTGACCGCGACGGTCGGCTGGGTGATGGTTTCGATCTGCTGAACGGCCTCGTCGTAGTAGCGGGTCTCGCCCTTGCGGAACTCCCCGACGATCTGCCGGTACAGCTCCAGCGCCCGCACGTAGTCGGGCTCGTAGCTCCACTGGGCGCCCGCCGTTCGCACGACGCGGCCGTTGCTCGCCAGCCAGCTGGCGTAGTGATAGAGCGCGTCGTCACGCCAGTTGGTAGCGGCGCCGATCTCGAGGGCCGCCTCGAATTCCTCGGGGATGCGGCGCAGCAGCTCCCAGGATCCTCCCTGCTGGCGCAGCGTCATCGCCACCAGGAAGTGGGCCCGGGCCCGATCCTCGTCGGTGGTCGCGATGTCCAGAACGTTGTCGATGATCTCGACCGGGACGATGTTGCCGTAGTAGCCGTAGTAGTAGTACTGCTGGCTGTCGGGCGGCTCGGCGATCTTCCAGACGATGCCGATATAGCGGTCCCGCGCCTGCTCGATGTCGTGGGAGCCGGCCCACCAGTCGAGGGCCGGTTGGTAGTGCGCCCAGGCCGGCCCCCAGTTGCGCGAGTCACGCCGTGCCCACCAGAAATCGCCGAGCGACTCGTGCGTCTCGGCCCACACCAGGTCGCGGTCCTCCTCGCGGGAGACGGCGGCGAGCAGCGCCTCGAGTTGTTGGCGCGCTCGATCGAACGTGGTGGAATCGGCCGTTTGCGAGCCCGCCTGCGCCCGCCACGAGGTGTCGGCGAGCCGGAACTCGACCCAGCGTCGCTGGTCATCGTCGAGGTTCAGGTCCGCGGCGCCTTCGTATTGCTCACGGGCGAAGCTGTAAGAACCCTCGGCGTAGTAGCGCTCGGCCAGGTCTCTGATTTGCTCGTAGTTGCCGGCTTGGAGGGGCGCTGAGGCGGCCGGCGAGCTCTCGATCGACAGGGCGGATCCGAGCACAGCGACGAGACCGAGAAGCGACAGCGCCGCCCAATGTCCGAGTCCAAGTGACCGTGGCCGACCACCGGGGCGGCGTACTCGTCGGCCCGGTTCGTGGGCCTGGTCACTTCCGGCGGGATCTCGTCTCATGGGGTCGCGGTGCTGGTTTCTCATGTCTTCTGCCCGTTCTTCGGTCTCTTCGTGGTGAAACGACCCGCGTCGCAACAGCCACCCGGGTCGCTCGGCAGAGCTCTGGCCGGCAATGGTGGCCCGGCGACCCCGCCTTCACACGTTCAGACGTCCAAGGTAAAGAAATGTCCACACGAAAGCTCCCGGAAAATCGATTCGCCCGCCGCGAAACACCCGTAACCTTCCGCCCGCACGGCGTCAGTGAACAACAGAGCGCGTTTTTCGAGACGCAAGACGTCGCTCGGCACACTGCCATCGATAGGAGGTCAGGTCATGAAGCTCGCTCGCAGGTTGGTTGTCCTGTTCGTGGTGTTCGGCGTCGCGGCGTGTAATGCCGTGTACGTCGAAGAGCCGATCGGTACGGAGGTCGCTCAGCTCGAAGAGGGCGATTGGGAAGGCGTCTGGGTAGCGCCGGACGGAGTTACGGTCATCGTCGGCGTTCGCGATGCCGATGCCGGGATACTGTGGATCGCCGGTATCGAAGAACACGACGGCGAGCCGACCATCAAGTCCATGGACGTCTACGTTCGTGAGGCGCCGCATCGCGGCGGCGGATCACTCATTTCCATCAAGGACGAGGGAGGGCACGGCTACACCTGGGGCCTGGTCGTTCGAGTCCAGGACTACCTCATCGTGTACTCACCCGACGTCGGTAAGTTCCGTGCCCTGGTCGAAGAGGGGGTGCTGCCGGGACGTGTCGTCAAGGGTAATGCGTCAACCTCCGGCGGCGACGTCTACCTCGGTCGTCTCGATCCCGAACACTTGGAGGCGATCCTCGCCGACGACGGCGGCGCACTTTTCGCCTGGGCTGTTTCTTCGCCACTCTCAGCCCTTCTCGTTCACGACGCATCTAGTGGGGCAATCCCTCGATCGTCGATATCGGCCGCTGTTCCGCCTCTGAGGTTTCGCGCCGCCGATTCATCGTCGTCACGGACTCGGCGAGTTCACCCCTCGTCCCTGGGTTCGACGCCATGGGCCTCCCAGATTCACGGTTCAGCTCGAGGTCTTGGCGTAGTCGAACAGCTGCGCGTCTCCCATGGACTTGGCGATCCACTCCAGCCGATCCTCGAAACCAATCTCGGCATCCAGCTCGAAGGCTGGTTCGTCGAACGGCGGAACGTCGCGCCGCTGGAAGTAGACCGCCACGCTGATCCGCGGGCGGTTCGCCAACTGACTGCTGCGTCCGCCCCAGTGGAGAAGGTGGGTCGACCACCCCAATACCGATCCGGCTTGGACTGGCACGGCACGAACGTCCTGCACTTTCCAGGTCTCTCCGAAGCAATGGTCGGGAGGCGGAGCGACGTAGTCCGGGTCGTGC
>SMVB01366735.1_pt1 | contig 20410 bp, 19 predicted proteins | sample 2456461 | NCBI WGS metagenome assembly SMVB01 (sample SAMN11095934, study PRJNA526329) | marine sediment metagenome | biome: Marine sediment; feature: Surficial sediment; material: Deep marine sediment; isolation source: Hadal surficial sediment | place: Pacific Ocean | collected 2014-05 | depth...
CCCACCACTCCGGGTGCTCCGGGTTGTGCTTCAGATAATCATTCCAAAGCACCTCGGCAATATCAGCCATGCCCATGGGCATGCCGGGATGACCGGAGTTGGCGGCCTGGACGGCATCCATGCTGAGTGCGCGAATCGCGTTGGCAAGAACTCGCCGGGCTGGCTGGCCGGCTTGGGGCGAACGGCTGGTTTGTTGTGACATGTATTGGGTTGGACCTTTGCGGCCTGGTCTTATCGTTAAATTGAGAGAGTTCCGGGGTGGATGGGGACTCCTGACGCCGCGCATTTTCCCTGTTTAAGCTGCATGCCGCAAGCGAGATTACACCGGCATTTGCAGGTAGCAGCGCATTCTGCGAGCGACTTGCCCCATTTGATAAAAAATCGCGCATGGCGCAGCGTACAAACAGTGAGGTACAATTATTGGTTCGTATAGCCACAACACAATATACCCAATGAGTCATTCGTATCTGTTTACCTCGGAATCCGTTTCCGAGGGTCACCCCGACAAAATATCCGACCAGATTTCCGACGCCGTCCTCGATGCGATCATCGAGCAGGATCCGAAAGCACGCGTCGCCTGCGAAACCATGGTCAAGACCGGCATGGTGATCGTCGCCGGGGAAGTGACAACAAGTGCCTGGGTAGACATCGAGCACCTGGTGCGCGAAACGGTGCTGGAGATCGGATACAATGACTCCGAGATGGGTTTTGACGGTGCCTCGTGTTCCGTATTGAGTGCACTCGGCAAGCAATCGCGCGATATCGCACAAGGTGTGGATCGCGGGGACGAGCAAAGCCAGGGCGCCGGGGACCAGGGGCTCATGTTTGGTTATGCGACGAATGAAACCGAAGTCCTGATGCCGGCCCCGATTACCTATGCGCACCGTCTCGTCAAGCGCCAGGCCGAGGTCCGCAAGGCCGGAATTCTGCCGTGGCTGCGGCCGGACGCAAAAAGCCAGGTCACGTTTGTCTACGAAGACGAAAAACCTGTCGCCATCGATGCCGTGGTCCTGTCGTCGCAACACCATGCCGATGTCAGCCTGAAAGATCTGCGCGAGGGCATAATGGAAGAAATCATCAAGCCGATCCTTCCCGCTGAATGGATCAGCAACAAGACGCGCTACCACATTAACCCGACCGGACGCTTCGAGATCGGCGGCCCAATGGGCGATTGCGGACTGACAGGCCGCAAGATCATCGTCGACACCTACGGCGGTTCCGCACGGCATGGTGGTGGCGCATTCTCAGGCAAGGATCCGTCGAAAGTCGACCGCTCCGCCGCCTATGCCTGCCGTTATGTCGCCAAGAACATCGTCGCAGCCGGTCTCGCCGATCGTTGCGAAATCCAGGTCGCCTACGCGATCGGCGTTGCCGAGCCGACTTCAATCAGCGTCCAGACATTTGGTACGGGCAAGGTCAGCGAGGAAAAGCTGACGGTTCTGATCCGTGAAAATTTTGACCTGCGGCCTTACGGGATTTTGCAAATGCTCGACCTGATCCGACCCATTTACAAACCGACCGCCGCCTACGGGCATTTTGGCCGGGAAGACATTGACTTCAGCTGGGAACGCACCGACAAGGCAGATGCCTTGCGCGGCGCGGTCGCAGTCTAAACATCAGGAGCCGACTATGAGCAGCGAAGCCGTTGCCCTGCAAAAACAGGATTACAAAGTCGCCGATATTTCGCTGGCCGAATGGGGCCGCAAGGAAATTGCGATAGCGGAAACGGAAATGCCGGGCCTCATGGCCCTGCGCGAAGAATATGGAGCGAAAAAGCCGCTCGCTGGTACACGGCTGACAGGATGCCTGCACATGACAATTCAGACAGCCGTCCTGATCGAGACATTGCGGGAACTCGGCGCCGATATTCGCTGGTCATCCTGCAACATCTTCTCCACCCAGGACCATGCCGCGGCAGCAATTGCAGAGTCCGGCGTCCCCGTGTTCGCGTGGAAAGGCGAAACCGAAGAAGAGTACTGGTGGTGCGTCGAACAGACGATCAGCGGGCCGGACGGCTGGCAGCCCAACATGATCCTGGACGACGGCGGCGACCTGACGCTGTTGCTGCACGACAAGTTCCCGAAACTGATGAAAAATATCAAGGGACTGTCAGAGGAAACAACAACCGGCGTGAAGCGCCTTTACGATATGCAAAAAGAGGGGACGCTTAAGTGTCCGGCTTTCAATGTTAACGACTCGGTAACAAAGTCCAAATTCGATAATTTGTACGGTTGCCGCGAATCGCTGGTTGACGGCATCAAACGTGCCACAGATGTAATGATCGCAGGCAAGACCGCGATCGTCTGCGGTTACGGCGACGTTGGCAAGGGCTGTGCGCAGTCACTGCGCGGGCTGGGCGCCACGGTCCTGATCACCGAGATCGACCCGATCTGTGCTTTGCAGGCGGCGATGGAAGGCTACCGCGTCGTGATATTCGACGAGGTTTGCGACCAGGTGGACATTGTCGTTACTGCCACCGGTAACTACCATGTTGTTTCCGGTCCGCAAATGGAGCGAATGAAGGATCAGACGATCATCTGCAACATCGGCCACTTCGACAACGAGATCGATGTCGCGTACCTGCACAAGTTCGAATGGGAAAACATCAAGCCGCAGGTTGATCACGTCATATTCCCGGACGGCAAACGCATTATTCTTCTGGCCGAAGGCCGGCTCGTGAATCTTGGTTGCGGAACCGGTCATCCCAGTTTCGTCATGTCGAATTCTTTCACCAACCAGGTTCTGGCTCAGATCGAACTGTGGCAAAACGGTGACAATTACGATAATGAAGTCTACGTACTACCGAAGCGCCTGGATGAGAAAGTTGCACGTCTGCATCTCGAGCGCGTCGGCGCGAGGCTGACAGAGCTTTCCAGCGAGCAGGCCGACTACATCGGCGTGCCCCGGGAAGGGCCGTTCAAGCCCGAGCGCTACCGGTACTAACAGAGTATTGAAAAAGCCATCCATGAATTTTTCAACTTCGCCATTCGAAAAACGTGGTTTTCGAATGGCTCCCATTTTCTCTGGCTTGCAGCCGTCGAAAATGGCGGGACATCCCTGTACCGCCCGCCGCCTGCCGAAAAACATAATTTTTCAACAGGCGGCCGGGTCGCGGCCACAGTGGCCGGATCTGCTGCAAAACGCTATCATCTGTGTCACTGGGGTCTGAGCGAGTCGAAACGCCATTCATACGTCGTCCGATCCTGTCCGGGTTCTGCATGTCACAGACCCACATTTGTTCGCCGATTCAGAATTGAGTCTGCGCGGAACGGTAACCCATTCATCGCTGTCACGCGTACTTCAACATATCGCCGCGGCAAACTGGCCGGCCGATATGGTGGCCATGACAGGCGACCTTATCCAGGACGACAGCCGCGCCGCCTACGATCGATTCTGCGAACTTATGTCGACCTTGAATTTGCCGGTGTACTGCGTACCCGGCAACCATGACGTTCGCGACCTGATGCGCGATGCGGTTTCACAGGATCCGTTTCATTATTGCGCGTCCGTGCACATCAATAACTGGCTCATTACAGGCATTGACAGTTGCATCCACGATGATGCCGGCGGACGGGTGGATGATGACGAACTGGACAGGCTCGCGAAAATTCTTGCCCGGACCAGTGCCGAGCACGTCCTGATCTGCCTGCACCATCCACCATTGCCGGTCGGCAGCAAGTGGCTGGACCAGGTTGGCCTTAAGAACGGCGACGAATTTCTCAGGATGATTGCGCAGCCAGGCAACGTTCGTGCAGCAATATTCGGCCACGTACACCAGGCCTTCGAAGGCAACCATGCATCGATAAAAATCATCGGCACGCCCTCTACCTGTCGCCAGTTCATGGTCGCAAATGAAGGCTTCGCCCTTGATGAGCACCCGCCTGCCTACCGCCGGATCAGTTTGCACGCGGATGGACACCTCGAACATGAGCTGATCTGGCTCGATCCTGAGGGCGACCAGCCGCAATGAAATTTTTCTCCGGAATCTGGCTGAGCCTGCTGCTTGCCGGCTGCCCGGCGCTCGCCGCCGAAAACGGTCATCCGGTGTCGATGTGGCAGATTGAGGGCGCGAGCAATAGCATCTATCTGTTGGGTTCGATCCATATGCTGCGCGAACAGGATCACCCGATTCCCTCGGTGATCTATGCCGCGTACAGGGAGGCCGATGCGTTGATCATGGAACTCGATATGGACGATATCGATCCGGTCGCGGACCAGGCGCTTGCGTCTGAATTGGGGTTGATACAAGACGGCAGAACGCTGCACGACCTGATGGGCCCTGAGCGGTACGCGGAGGCGGAATCGCTGGCGGCGGAGTTGCGGATACCGCTGAGGCTACTCGATCATTCGGAGCCATGGTACGCCGCAGTCAATGTTGAAATTATGATGCTGATGCGCATTGGATTTAACCCGATGCATGGGATCGAATTTCACCTGGCCGAGTTGGCGAAGCGTGACCACAAGGAAATTTTCGGGCTGGAGACCACACGTCAGCAACTTGAGTTTCTCGACAACCTGTCGCTTGCGTCGCAGCGCGAGATGCTGATTCAGACCTTGTCTGACAGCATGGGACTCGCACAGGTCATGGACGATATGATCGATGCCTGGCGTCACGGCGACATCGAGTTCCTCGAAAAAAATCTGCTCGCCGACATGCAGGAATTCGCGGAATTGTACGAGGCAATCGTTGTAAACCGAAACAGAAACTGGGTAGAGAAGATCCAGGAATTACTGAGTGAGAAAGACGATTACCTGATCGTCGTCGGCGCGCTACACCTGGTTGGCGAGCAAGGCGTGCCATATTTGCTGTCACAGCGTGGCTTTGACGTAATACAGCTACACCAACCCGTCGAATAAGGAATCGCGGCTAAAGCCGCTCCCACGGTGCCAATAGAAAACCCGTGGGAGCGGCTTTTTTGTACATGGATGTACTTATGTCGCTACGCACATGGACGTGCAAGCAGCGACGAGCCGCGATTCCTTTGCCGCTCCTTCTAAATCTCCACCATCTTGAAGTCCTCTTTGCCGGCCCCACAGTCGGGGCAACGCCAGGAAAGGGGCACATCGTCCCACCTCGTCCCGGGCGCAATACCGGATTCGGGCTCACCCTCTTCCTCGTTATATACGAACCCGCAAATCAGACACATGTAGGCCTTCATAGCGGAATAGTTTGCACCAAGGCCCATTGCCAATCCAGAGGGTTTTCGAAAGATAAGCGCTTCTGTAGCATGCAGGGTCACAGCGCGGGGAATTAGATGAATTTATTCACAGAGGCCAAGAAATATATCGCCGGCGGCGTCAACTCGCCGGTGCGGGCATTCGCCGGCGTCGGCGGTGATCCGGTATTCATAAAGAGTGCAAAAGGCGCGTGGCTCGAGACCGAGGATGGCCGCCAGTTAATCGACTACGTCGGTTCGTGGGGCCCAATGATCCTTGGACACGCGCATCCGGCCGTCGTCGACGCCGTCAAGGAGGCTGCGGACCGGTCTTTAAGTTTTGGTGCGCCTACTGTGATCGAAACAGCGCTTGCGCGAAAAATCTGTGAATACATGCCGTCGATCGAGCGCATCAGAATGGTCAGCTCCGGAACAGAAGCGACGATGAGCGCGATCCGGCTCGCGCGCGGACATACCGGTCGCGACAAGATCGTAAAATTTGAAGGCTGTTACCACGGACATTCGGATTCATTGCTGATCAAGGCGGGATCCGGCGCCCTGACGCTGGGTGTTCCGAGTTCTCCGGGTGTTCCTGCCAGCCTGGCAGAACACACGATAACGCTCGAGTACAACAATTGCGGCGCGGTCGATAGAGCCTTCGACGAACTGGGCGAACAGATTGCCTGTGTGATCGTAGAACCGATAGCGGGCAACATGAACATGGTGCCGCCGGTCGAGGGATTTCTCGATGCCCTGAGAGCGAGGTGCACCGATGCAGGCGCTCTGCTGATCTTCGATGAGGTCATGACCGGTTTTCGAGTGGCACGCGGTGGCGCGCAGGAGTTGTTTAGCATCAAAGCGGATCTTACGACAATCGGCAAGATTGTCGGTGGTGGCATGCCGGCGGCAGCATTTGGCGGCCGCGCCGATGTAATGTCGAGCATTGCGCCCGACGGACCTGTCTACCAGGCAGGCACGCTATCCGGAAATCCGCTCGCGATGGCTGCCGGCCTTGCAACACTGCAGCAAATCGAAGATCCGGCATTTTTCGACTCACTCACTGCGCACACGCGGAATCTTGCAGACGGCCTCGCCGCAGAATCACGCTCGGCCAACGTTCCGTTGTCGGTCGAGGCGTGCGGCGGCATGTTCGGTTTCGTATTTTGTTCCGATGGGCCGATACGCAGATTCAGCCAGGTTGCCGCCGCAGATATCGATCGCTTCAGAAAATTTTTCCACGGTATGCTCGAACAGGGTATCTACCTGGCGCCCTCCGCCTTCGAAGCGGGATTCGTCTCGGCCGCACATGGTGACGATGAGATCTCTCGCACGCTGGATGCGGCAAGAACGGTATTCAAAGGAATCGCGGCCGGAGGCCGCTCCCTACGGTGCCAATAGAAAGACCTGTGAGAGCGGCTTCAGCCGCGATTAGATCGCGGCCGGAGGCCGTTCCTACGGACCGCGCACGGTGTCCAGCGCTTCCCGCATCATTTCCAGGCACCGGACAGGATCATCTGCTTCAAGACAACTTTGTTTTTGCTCCGGCGTAATCGGCAAAATTTCTGCGAAGCGGTATCCCACCCACCCCGCATCATCGAATTTCTTTTCCAGGGTTTCGTACAGGCGCCCGAGATCTTCGAGCACGCCCGACAAAATATTTGCCAGCGGCCGGTATTCGTCCGGGAGAGTGCACACTGTCTCCGTTGGGATGAGCTCGATGTCGCCAATGTTTAGTCCGTCAGGCTCCCGGCTGCTGGACAACAACCGGAATCGCTGCTCGCCAACCGCCGTTATGCCAAGCAGCCCGTCGCTGCCCTGGTACCAGTCGGTGATTCTGGCAAGCGTGCCAATATCGTAGGTCGTTGCCGGCCCGGCTTCACTACCGCTCTTGATCAACAGCACACCGAACGGGCTGCTGTTTTTCATGCACCTGCTGATCATATCGAGATAGCGCGGTTCGAAAATTCGCAATAGTAACGGGCCGCCTGGATAGAGAACGGTACGCAATGGAAACAGCGGTATCTGCATTAACCAAGTATAGAAGGCACAGGGCGGAATGCGAGATCGCCCGCCGGGCCGGGGCCCCTGCAATTGTTTCGTAGGGCTCGCCCCAGCGAGCAAGCGCACACTAATCGGCGGTCAATCGGTTCTTCTGCAGCGCCATTGTGAGTTTTTGGCGGGTGGCGCCGAAACTGCCATTGCTCATGAAAACCATTTGGTCACCGGCCAGCAATTTGCTTTCGAGTGATGCAAGCAGTTCATTGTAATCTCCGAACAATTGCAGGCGCTTCCCCAGGCCGCCAAGGCTCGCATCGAAATCAGCAGCAAGTTCATCTGGACGGTAAACAAAGATCAGATCAGCCCCGGACAGCGACTTGGGTAGCGACTCTTTGTGTACGCCCATTTTCATCGTGTTCGAACGGGGCTCCAGCGCAATGACAATGCGTTGACCTGGAAAACGTTTTTTCAAGCCCTCTATCGTGCGCCGGATGGCCGTCGGGTGATGCGCAAAATCATCGTAAATCGCGACATCGGACACGGTTGCGGTCCTTTCCATGCGGCGCTTTACGCCAGAAAAACGGGACAATGCATCCACAGCCTGCTTCAGCGGTACGCCGGCTGATTTGGCAGCGGCAACTGCCGCCAGTGCATTCTCGAGGTTGTAGGCGCCACCGAGTGTCCACCCGACCTCCGCGGACTCATCACTGTGCGCAATGCGGATACGCCGTTCACCGGCGTCGGCGAAGCTTGCGCGCCAATCGCTGTCATCGCCCAAACCGAAATTCTCGACCGGCGTCCAGCATCCTTGCTCAAGCATATTGGCAATGTTCTTGTCGTGTGCATTTACTATGACGCGCCCGTTCGACGGAAGCGTTCGCATCAGCTGATGAAACTGCCAGTAGATGGCTTCGATGTCGGCGTATATGTCCGCGTGATCGAATTCCAGGTTATTGATTATCAGCGTCTGTGGCCGGTAGTGGACGAACTTGGCGCGTTTATCAAAAAATGCGGTATCGTACTCATCCGCCTCAACCACGAAATAATCCGATTCTCCGTAGCGGGCGGAGACTTCGAAATTCACTGGTATGCCACCGATGAGAAACCCTGGCGCAAGCCCTGCGTCATCCAGGATCCATGCCAGGATGCTTGCCGTTGTCGTCTTGCCGTGGGTGCCCGAGACAGCAATTACCTGCCGCTTGTACAATACATGCTTGGCCAGCCATTGCGGACCCGAACAATAGGGAATGCGCCGATCGAGCATGGTCTCGACGGCCGGATTGCCTCGGCTCATTGCGTTGCCAACCACGACGTAGTCAGGCACCCGATCCAGATGCTGCGGTTCGTATCCTTCCATGATGTCTACACCCAGGTCTTTCAGCTGAGTGCTCATCGGCGGGTATACGTTCGCGTCGCTGCCGGTTACTTCGTGACCCGCAGCCCTGGCGAGCGCCGCGACGCCACCCATGAAGGTTCCACAGATGCCGAGAATGTGTATGTGCATATGCCGCGCCTATGTCCGGCCGGTCATGATCGATTGAAACGCATATTGCACAATGAACACGATCATTGCGATGACGATACCAATATACCAGTGCTGATCAATGCCTCGCGCGATGATATGGACTTCAACAGGTACCGACCAGATAATAATGAGCGTCGCAACGATGACCGCAATGTTGCCGCCGAGAAACGGATTCAACAGCACATATGCGGCAACAAAGAGTAAGGTCAGTATCGAACCACAGGCGATGATGGCGGACACAACCGGTACGAAGCGGTGAAAAAAACCAGTTACAAAAAGTATCGCGGCATAAATTCCCATACCCAGCAAATTGGTCATCAATGTCAGCAGGTGACTGTGGTCTTCGCCAAGGTTGATGAGCGTTGCCGCGACAAACGACGAAAACTGCATCAAGACCAGCGCGAATAAAAAAACCAGCCACGAATCCGGAACCTGCTCCGGACTCTTGCGCAGCATGATGATCTCGATAAATGTTCTGAGAAGAAGTTGCAGGGTTCTGTCACAATAGCAATATGCCCAGCCACCATCATCTCACGATACCTGCTGCAACCGAAGTCCCTTTCAATTCACGTTATGCCTGAGTATCAATTCGTCGACCTGAAGACGGACGACCGTCTTGGGACGACTATCCCCGAACAATCGCGGATTGGTGTTGACACGGAATTCGTACGCGAGAAAACTTTCTACGCTCAGCTTTGCCTGATTCAGATCGCGACTGAAAGCGAAATTTATTGTGCTGACCCGATGGGCCTGGATGCCAGGAATGACGATCGCGCTAAAGCGCTCTGGCAGGCAATTACCACCCCTGCCTGGGTCCTCCATTCGGGCAGACAAGACCTGGAAGTTATTTATCAAACCGTCGAGCTCATGCCCCGCGAAGTCTTTGACACGCAGGTGGCGGCAGCGCTGCTCGGTTATCAGCCGCAAATCGGCTACGGCAACCTGGTCAACGAATTGTTTGGCATCGAGCTCGCGAAATCGCACACCCGTGCTGACTGGTCGCAACGTCCACTGCCGAACGCATTGATGGAGTATGCAGCAGAGGATGTTCTGTACCTCTTGCCAGCATACGAAGCGCTGAGCGAACGTCTCGAAAAACTTGGCAGACTTCAATGGGCGGTCGAGGATTCTATGGACCTGCTCAACCCGTCGCTTTATGAAAGTGATGCGACGCAAGCGATAAATCGTTTGAAGGGTGCGACAAACCTGCGCGGCCGCGCACGCTGTGCCGCTGCCAGCCTCGCTGCCTGGCGGGAGCGGGAAGCGTTGCGACGCAATCGGCCACGACAATGGATCATACGTGACTCAGTGCTGCTCGATATCGCCGTCAACCGGCCGGACACCAGGCAGAAACTCGGCGCCACGCCGGGGCTCGCAGCGCGAACTGCCGCGCGGGCAGGCGACCAGTTGCTAGGCATACTGGCGGACGCAGAAAATGAGCAATCCGATTACGAGCCGCCGCAAAAACCGAACGAGCAGCAAAAGGCCGTCCTGAAAAAAATGCAAAAGCAGGTATCGGATGCCGCCGGGGAACTGGGGCTGGCAACCGAGCTGCTCGCGCCGAAGAAAGAATTGTCCTCGGCATTGCTCGGCAACCGCAGCCTCCGAATCTTCCGCGGCTGGCGCCGCGAGCAAGTCGGGCAACGCCTGTTGGAAATGTTAGAGGACAGCTAACAGCCGTTCGTAAACTTCGTCCATCGAACCGTCCGCATCGACGGTTTTGAGTCTGTCTCTCGACCGGTAGTACTCAATCAGCGGTTCGGTTTGTTGACGATAAACATCGAGTCGGTTTGCGATCGTCTCTGCATTGTCGTCATCCCGCTGTATCAGTTCGCCACCGGCGTCGGTGCATGCATCCAGTTCTTCCTGGGTTGAGAAATGAATGTTCAGCAATTTGCCAGTCAGCGAACAGGTACGCCGGCCGGTCAGCCGTTTCGACAGAATATCGAAATCGACGTCCATCTGGATCACGGCATCAAGCGGCTTTCCAAGCTGATCGAGCAGATCTTCCAGGTCCTGCGCCTGTTTTTCGGTGCGTGGAAAACCATCCAGGATAAATCCTTCTTCCGCATCCCGCTCGGCCAGGCGTTCGCTGATGATGCCAAGCATGATGTCGTCGGAGACCAGCTTGCCAGCGTCCATGATGTCCCTGGCCTGCTGGCCAAATCGTGTACCTGCTGCAACAGCAGCTCGCAGCATATCCCCGGTCGATATTTGCGGAATATTTCTGTCAGCCTCAAGCCGCTTAGCCTGAGTGCCTTTACCGGAGCCGGGCGCTCCTAAAAAAACGATACGCATGCGAGTCTTCTCTCGGTTTGGTGGCCCATGACGCGACGGCATACGCTAGAGGAATTACTGAATTAGGTCAACGGAATTAAGGGGACGAATTAAGGGGACAGTTTACTTAATTGATGCTGAGGAATTGACCCAAAATGCGATGATCAACTCAATTAAGTAAACTGTCCCCTTAATTCAGCAGGTGGTACCCAAAATGTCCAGCATGAACGCGTTCTATGCGCAATCAGGTGGCGTTACAGCCGTCATCAACACCTCGGCCTGCGCCGTCATCGAAACTGCCCGCAAGCACAGGAAGCAGATCTCAAATGTATACGCCGGCCACAACGGCATTATCGGTGCACTGACTGAAGACATGATTGACACCAATAGGGAGTCCGCCGCCACCATCAGAGCATTGCGTCATACACCCGGTGGCGCATTTGGCTCCGCCCGCTACAAGCTCAAAGGCATCGAGGAAAACCTCGCGGAGTACGAACGGCTGATCGAAGTATTCAAAGCTCACAATATTGGCTACTTCTTTTATAACGGCGGCAACGACTCGATGGATACCGCACACAAGGTGTCGCTCATCAGCAAGCGCATGGGGTTCCCGGTCCGGTGCCTGGGCATTCCAAAAACGGTCGACAATGATCTGCCGGTAACAGATAACTGCCCTGGATTTGGGTCGGTGGCCAAATACGTCGCTGTCTCAACCCAGGAGGCCGCGCTCGATGTATTGTCGATGGCCAAGACATCGACCAAAGTCTTTATCCTCGAAGTGATGGGTCGGCATGCCGGCTGGATTGCGGCTGCCGGTGGCCTCGCCGGCACAAAACCCGGTGATGCGCCGCACATCATTCTGTTTCCCGAGATTCCGTTCAGGAAACGCGCGTTCCTGAAACGCGTTCGGGCATCTGTTCAGAAATATGACTATTGCGTCATCGTAGTCAGCGAAGGGGCATGCTACGCGAACGGCAAATTCCTTGCCGAAGCCGGCACGACCGACGCCTTCGGTCATTCCCAGCTCGGTGGTGTTGCGCCGTTTGTGGCCAACATGGTCAGAGACAATCTCGGGTACAAGTACCACTACGCAATTGCCGACTACCTGCAACGATCAGCCCGCCACATTGCATCGGCGACCGACGTCAAACAGGCGTACGCAGTCGGTGAAGCGGCTGTCAAAATGGCCATTGCCGGCGAAACCGCCGTGATGCCGGTCATCAAACGAATATCGGATAGTCCGTACCGCTGGAAAATCGAAATGGCGCCGCTATCCCGGATTGCGAACAAGGAAAAGATGCTGCCGCGACGCTACATTTCCGCTGATGGTTTTTCGATCACCGCCGCCGCCCGACGGTACCTCCAGCCACTGATCCAGGGAGAGGATTATCCGCCATATATCAATGGCTTACCGAAGTATGCAAGCCTCAGGAAGGTCGCCGTTCCGAAGCGGCTGAAGACAAAATTTATGGTATGATGCGCCGCCTGCTGCGGACTGGCCCTGTCATCAGGGACGCGAACCGGCAGGACTCCTGCGCAAATAAGAATTATCTGATGCAGGGCTTCAAACATCGAATAACTTTCGCCCCGGGTGCCTGAATGCGCCGGGGTGATTCATGTGATTGGGAGAAAATCTAATGACAAACGAGTTGGCGCTATGGCTCGCCATAGGCTCGGGGGTTCTGGCAGTTTTGTACGGACTCTTATCCGCGCAGTGGATACTCAGGCAGCCGGCCGGTAACGAACGCATGCAGGAAATTGCCCGGGCTATTCAGGAAGGCGCAAACGCATACATGAACCGCCAATACTTTACGATCGGGGTGGTCGGCATTGTGTTGTTCGTGCTACTCGGCATCGTACTTAACTGGGCAACCGCGATCGGTTTTGCAATCGGAGCTGTTCTTTCGAGCCTGACCGGTTACATCGGAATGTTCGTGTCCGTGCGTGCCAATGTTCGTACTGCTGAAGCTGCTACCCATGGGGTTAACGCGGCACTGAACATTGCCTTTCGCGGCGGCGCAATTACCGGAATGCTGGTCGTAGGACTGGCACTGATCGGCGTCGCCGGTTATTTCCTGATCCTGACCAGCAGGGGTGTCAGTACTGACGATACTATTCACGCATTGATCGGCCTGGCGTTCGGTGGTTCCTTGATTTCCATCTTTGCCCGGCTTGGCGGCGGAATCTTTACGAAAGGCGCAGACGTCGGCGCAGACTTAGTCGGCAAAGTCGAAGCAGGCATTCCGGAAGACGATCCACGCAACCCGGCCGTTATTGCCGATAACGTCGGCGACAATGTCGGCGACTGCGCAGGTATGGCGGCTGACCTTTTTGAAACCTACGCAGTAACTATCATCGCGACCATGTTGCTGGGAACCGTCGTTGCATCGAGTATTGGCGCTGCCGCGGTAATTTATCCCCTGGTCCTTGGCGCTGCATCGATCATTGCCTCGATTATCGGTACGTTCTTCGTCAAAACATCCGACGGCGGCAAGATAATGGGGGCGCTGTACAAAGGTGTGATTGTGGCCGGCGTAATTGCGGCAATCGCGTTTTACTTCATTACGGACATGATGTTTGCCGACAGCGGCAACGCGATGGGCATCTATGGCTCGGCACTGATCGGTCTCGCATTGACCGCGGCCCTGGTTTACATCACCGAGTACTACACCGGAACCGACTACAAGCCCGTTAGGGCAATCGCGGAAGCATCACTGACCGGCGCCGCAACCAACATCATTGCCGGCCTCGGCGTTTCGATGAAGGCAACCGCATGGCCGGTGATTGCAGTTTGCGCAAGCATCTGGGGCGCGTTCATGCTGGCACCAGCTGATGATTCGCTTGCTGGCCTCTACAACATCGCAATTGCCGCAACATCAATGCTATCGATGACCGGCGTAATCGTCGCGCTCGACGCATTTGGGCCGATCACCGACAATGCCGGTGGCATTGCCGAAATGGCCAAATTGCCGCCCGAGATTCGCAAGATCACGGATCAACTGGATGCAGTCGGCAATACGACGAAGGCGGTCACCAAAGGCTACGCCATCGGCTCCGCCGGACTGGCCGCGCTGGTGCTGTTCGCGGACTACACGCATGCGCTCGAAGCTCAGGGCATCAACGTGGCTTTCGACTTGTCTGATTATCGCGTTATTGTCGGGTTGTTAATTGGTGGCCTCATACCGTTCCTGTTTGCCTCGATGGCGATGGAGGCCGTTGGCCGTGCCGCCGGATCGGTCGTCAACGAAGTACGCCGCCAGTTCAGGGAAATCGAAGGCATCATGGAGGGAACCGGCAAACCTGATTATGGCCGCGCGGTTGACCTGCTGACCAAGGCGGCGATCAGGGAAATGGTGGTGCCTTCACTGCTACCGATTGGTGTACCGTTGATCATTGGCCTGGTCCTTGGTCCGGTCGCCCTGGGCGGACTGCTACTCGGCACGATCATCACAGGCATCTTCCTGGCCATCTCGATGACCGCAGGTGGCGGCGCCTGGGACAACGCCAAGAAATATATTGAAGATGGTCATTTCGGTGGCAAGGGATCAGATGCTCACAAAGCCGCGGTGACCGGGGACACGGTCGGCGACCCGTACAAAGACACCGCCGGCCCGGCCATCAATCCCTTGATCAAGATCATCAACATTGTGGCCCTGCTGATGGTGCCGTTGCTTTAGCCCCAAAAGGGGTCAGATCCCTTAGAACCGGCAGCGGGTGGATTATGCGCATCGCGGGCTGGAAGCCGCGAATACCAAACTTCATGGTAAGACATAGCATCGTTTTGACGCCGGTCATAATTTTATGTGACAGCAGTGGGATCCGACCCATTTTGGGGACCCCATTTGCGATCCTTAGCTGAGAGCGTTGTTCTCACTTTTGGGATTGAGTATGCGATAGGTGCCGGTGGATCCGGATCCCAACGTCGTTGGTGGTTCGACGAAGTTGCCTTGCACAAAATCGACGCCGATGTCTCTGAGCCAGTCGAAGTCTTCCTGCTCTTCAACTTGCTCGGCGACCACTCTGAATTCCATCGTGCGTGCCAGCTTGATCATGGCGGCAACCATCTCCCGGTTGACCTGATCCGAACTCAGGCTGCGAGTGTATGTACCGTCAATTTTCAGGTAGTCGATCGGCAAGTGTTTAAGACTCGAGAATGAGCCAAGACCGCTACCGAAATCATCGAGGGCAAATTCGCAACCAATGCCATGCAGGACTTCGATGAAGCGCTGCGCGTGTTGCAGGTTGGCCGAAATCGCGCTTTCGGTTACTTCGAAGCAAATGCTGGCTGGTGGTACGCCGCTGTGATCCAGTGCCTCGACAACGAAGCCCAGGAAGCCCTCATCCCCCAGGGTCTGCCCGGATATGTTGATAGCGCAGCTACGCTGGCTGGCCAATTTAATTTCACCGGAATTAATTGCCGCCAGCGTCGCATTGACCACCCAGCGGTCGATTTTCGGCATCAGTTGATAGCGCTCGGCTGAACGAAGAAAGTCCGCACTGTTGGTGTGACGGCCGTGTTCGTCGGGCATGCGAAGCAGAATTTCGACGGCTGGACCTGAGGTGTTGCCAGTGCGGGTGGCGATGATCGGCTGCAAGGCCAGTAAAAATTTGTTTTCGTGCAATGCTTCCTGCAACTGGCGCAGCCATTGAATATCACCACGTTCGCGGGCAATCGCCTCGTCACGCGCTGAGTACACATGCACCCGGCCGCTACCGCGTTGTTTCGCAACATAGCAAGCGGAGTCGGCCGCGGCCATAATGTCCTGCAAAGCGCCGCTGGCATGCGATATCTCGACCAGGCCGATGGAAATGCCGATGTTGAAGATCTTGTCTTGCCAGACGAAGCGGTAATCGGCGACCGCGTTGCAAATATCGGCGGCGATTTGACGGGCCTTGTCGATCGGGCAGCCGATCAGCAGGGTGCCAAACTCATCGCCACCCAGACGGCCAACGAAGTCGGAGTCGCGGACCTGGTCTTTGATCAGTGCAGCTACTTCACGGAGCATGTTGTCACCCGCGTGATGACCGCAACTGTCGTTAACGGCCTTGAAGCGATCCAGGTCCATGTAGAAGACTATGTGTACGCCCTCGTCCGCATGCGCGGAGTCCATCGCTTCCTGCAGACGGCGCTCGAACTCGCGCCGGTTAATCAATCCGGTCAGCGCATCGTGCGTCGCTTGGTAGCTCATCTGGCGAGTCAGTCCGCGAATTTCACTGACATCATGAAAAACGACAACAGCGCCTGAAATACTGTTGCCGGGACCCCTGATCGGCGACGCAGTGATCTCAATCGAGTGCTCATGTTCTCCGTCGCGACTGATCAGGAGTGCGCGCCGCCCCATGTTGACCCGCTGTCGTATTGAGAGGCATCGTTCTACAGGATCACCAAGCGGGCGCCGGTCAGCCTCATCAACCAGGGAAAATAACTCGCTGAGCTTGCGCCCGGAAGCATGGTCGCGGTTTGCACCCGTCATGGATTCGGCGGCACGATTCAAATAGTCGATGCGGCCTTCGTTGTCCGTTGTTATGACACCCTCGGAAATTGATTCGAGCGTGTATTGCGCCTGCCGCTTACTGCGGCTTAATGACACCTCGAGACTCTTGCGATAGCTGACATCACGGGCGATCGTGAGGATTGCCTTGTTGCCCCGGTACTCGATCAGCGAACTTTGCATCTCGACCCACAGGCCCTGTTCGGCGCCATTGATTAACTGGATTTCAAGGCAGCGTGGCGCAGACTCCCCTGACAGCCGATTTGCCATCGTCTTGCGAAACAAAGCGCGATAGGCAGGTTTGACGAGGTCAGTAACATCCCTGCCCTCAAGTTGATCGGGCGCGAGACCGAGCAGGTTCGCCGCACTGTCATTCGCAAGCAGTATGCGCTCATCGTGCACGAGTACGATCTCGGGTAGTGTCCTGGCGAATTCCGCAAACAGGTTTTCCCTGTCCTGAAGCTCCTCGTCGCGTTCTCCTATCACATCGAACAGACGATTGATGGTCCTCGTCAGTTCGCCAATATTGCCCCGGTCCACCGTTCGCAAGCGGCGTCCGACAGACGCGTCGCCCGCAACCGCGACCAGTTCGTCGTTAAGACTATCCAGTCGGTTGACCAGCCACCGCCGTCGAAGCCCTATCATGAGCAGTGCTATCAGCGCGGCTGACAACACGGCGGAGAGAACGATGATTACGACGATCGGTGACATGCGGGTCCAAATGCCGGAAATTCGGAGATTCCGGTCGCGCGCCCGGCCTGATCGGTATTTAAGCTATCCCAGCGCAAATTCGTCCATCCTTGTCCGGCTATCGTGCAAATGATGCCGTGAAACGATCATTTGTTATTATTAGGCGCTCGTGATGCATCTCCGAAGCCGGAGATTCGAGGTGATTCCTGAATAATCGTTGTGTGCATGGCTAAGGATATCCCAGCTACCGCGGCGCACTGCCGCGATTCACCATAATTCAGCAACGGGAATTTTTCTGGTGATTTTTTTGCATATCGGGCAGGCTATGACGATTACGGTACAACAGGTTAAATCAATAATTTACAGGTCAACCATACTATGACAAGCGATCTTGCCCGGCGGCAAATGGTTAAACAGCAGGTACGCGTCTGGAATGTCTCCAACCGGGAGGTGTTGACTGTCCTCGGCAGTCTCGCCAGAGAGCAATTCGTGCCGGCCGGCTGCGAGGATGTGGCCTACGCCGATACGGAAATCCCGCTGGCGCATGGACAAGTCATGCTGCGGCCGATTATCGAAGGCAGATTGCTGCAGGCGCTGTCTCCGGGCAGCGGCGACACGGTACTCGAGATCGGAACAGGCACCGGATACCTGACAGCATGTCTTGCCAGGATGAGTGCATCAGTCACCAGCATCGACATTCACGAAGACTTCATTGCTGATGCCGGCCGGAATCTGGAAACCGCGGAGATAGAAAATGCGAGCGTACAGTGCATGGACGCGATGGCAGAATTGCCCGGCGGCGAATTCGATGTGATTGCCGTCACCGGTTCTGTTCGCCAAATCGAGGAACGGTTTGTGAATGCGCTGAAGCCGGGTGGCAGGCTGTTCCTGGTCGTCGGTGAGTCGCCGACAATGAACGCCCTGCTGATTACCCGCAATGGCGATGGCCTGCAACAAACCGTCCTGTTCGAGACGGACATTCCCGCGCTGGAAAACATTGCCAGGGTACCCGTCTTTAGCTTTTGAATTGAAACCACAACGCGGGTAGAAGCATCTGATTCGTAGAGGTCTGTCCGCAAGCATAATGGAGGAAGCATCTTGTACACAGACTTGTCGCCAGCGGAATTCCTCGCCGAATACCAGGCGAACACCTCCTGGCAGCTTCTCGATGTCAGGGAGCCGTGGGAAATAAAGATCGTCGCGGTGCCCGGATCGATAAGGATCCCGTTCGCTGAAGTGCCGTCGCGGCAAACCGAGCTCGACACCGATAAACCGGTAGCGGTTCTCTGCCATTCCGGAGTGCGCAGCGCCAAAGTGGCCGATTACCTGGTCAACCAGGGATTTTCCCGGGTGGCGAATATTGCCGGTGGCATCGATGCGTGGGCCCAGGAAGTTGATAATTCCTTGCCGCGGTACTGAAAGGAACTGTTAGAAAATTCGCTTAACTGATATAGTGTTGTAGTTAACTATAACACCTTTTGCCACAAGACAACTCTCGCTGGAAGAAAAATATGAAAAAGCTGATGGATTTCCGATACTTGTTTGCATTATTGTGCACCCTGGCGGCTCCCGGCCTGGCCGCTGCCACGTCGTTACTGGAGGTCTACCAGCAGGCATTGCAGAGTGATCCGTTGATCCACGAAGCCGAAGCCAGGCGTATGGCGGCGCTCGAACTCGTGCCTCAGGCACGTGGGTTCTTGCTGCCGCAGATCAGTGCGGGTGGCAGTTGGTACCAGGGTGCCGATTCCAGTCTCCAGCAAGCGACGATCCAGGACTTCATGGGAAACATCATTGCATTTAACACCGTGGACGCCGATTCCGATTTCGATGGCTTCGGCTGGAACGCCGAGCTTCGACAGACGCTGTTTCGCTGGGACCAGTTCGTCGGCTTGAAGCAGGCCGGGAAAAGAGTAGCGAAGGCAGAAGTTGATTTCGAAGCGGCGCAACAGGACCTGATCGTGCGCGTCGTTATGCGTTATTTCGCTGTGCTGGCCGCCGAAGACCGGCTCACGTCGATCCATGCCGACCGGCTGGCGATCGCACGACAGCTCGAGCAGGCGAAGCAGCGATTTGAAGTTGGTCTCATCGCAATCACCGACGTCCAGGAATCACAGGCGGCATACGACCGGTCGGTTGCCGACGAGATTCAGGCAAAGCGTGAACTGGCAACTTCCCGCGAGTTCTTGCGTGAAATTACCGGTGAATATATCCCGACCCTGTCCGCCCCCAGCGAAAGTTTTCCACTACAGTCGCCGAATCCTGCGGATGAGGCAAGCTGGATCGACCAGGCGATGGTGCAAAATCTTGCATTGCTGTCGAGTCGCTTTAGCGAAGATATCGCGCGAGACGAAATATCATTTCGCCGTACTGGCCACTATCCGACGCTGGACCTGGTCGCAAACTACACTACGAGCGATACGGATATCAAGAACCTCACGATAGGCGGAGATACGACCCTGAATTCGAATTTTCCTACCGGCAACACGCGCGATTCGATTTCGGTCCAGTTCAGAGTGCCTTTATTTGCGGGCGGCCGGACAACATCCAGGGTTCGCGAGGCCGTCTACCTGCATCGTGCGAGCAGGGAACAACTGCAACGAGTGGTGCGCGAAACTGAACGTCTGACGCGTGATGCCTACCTGAGTGTATTGTCCGAAATCAGCCGGGTTAATGCGCTCGCGCAGGCGGTCACTTCGAGCCGCACGGCGCTCGAAGCAACACAGGCGGGCTTCGACGTTGGCACGAGGACAATCGTCGACGTCCTGAATTCTCAGCGCTCACTTTACATAGCAATAACGAACTACTATCAGAGCCGCTACAACTATATTGGCAACGTATTGCGGCTCAAACTCGCCGCCGGCGACCTGCAGATCCAGGACCTCGAGGAAATCGACCGATACTTAAGCGAACGCCGCCCGCCGGAAGAAGTAATCGCAGAAGACGAAGCGAAGGAGAACGCGAGCTGATTTTCCGTGATCAATCGCACCGCACTCGGCACGTAAACTGCTTCCCGGCGCTCGTGAAGTATCCGCGCTAGCCAACGTCGCCGAGCAGCGGCTCAAGCAATTTCAGGAGCCGGTCCAGTGCGCCTTTGTTTTGCTGCACGATTTCCCGGCCGCGGTTACCGATATCGGTGGCCCTTGCTTCATCGGCGAATAAACCGGCAACCGCAGCACCGAGCTGGTCGGCATTGTTGACTGCAATCGACGCGCCGACTTTCTCGAATTTATCAGCGATATCCTGCGTATGGAAGAGGTGCGGTCCGGTCACCA